>ENA-OQVM01001022-OQVM01001022.1-marine-metagenome-genome-assembly--contig:-NODE-1022-length-39523-cov-3.258150_pt1 | contig 39523 bp, 34 predicted proteins | sample MGYA00237776_ERZ505498 | MGnify/ENA primary metagenome ERZ505498 (study PRJEB26159, sample SAMN06265151) | marine metagenome | isolation source: Helgoland LTER site | place: Germany:Helgoland, sampling...
AACTCTTAGCCGACGCGAACTGGTGGGTTGACGCGGCAGATTTGGAAGAGCCCTCAAAGAAAACTTCTCCGCAGCCAGAGGCTAAGTTGAGATTAGTTTATTCAAGTGATCGACCGCAGAGCAAAGACTAGTTAAGGTGTGCATCTGTCATTTCGGATGTGCGACCTGTTATGGGCCACGATAATTATTTACGGTAAAGAAATATAAGTATGGATCTTTTGAGTGTTGTTGGTGTTGTTGTCGCATTTGCTGCAATTTTGGGGGGTAACTTCCTTGAGGGTGGGCATATGTCAACCTTGCTCAATGGTCCTGCAGCGTTGATCGTTATTGGTGGCACCTTTGGCGCAGCGGCGCTGCAAACGCCTCAACCAATCTTTGTTCGTGCATTAAAAATGTTTAAGTTGGTTTTTAAAGCGCCACAACATCAGTTTGAAGAAGAGCTCAATAAAATCGTTATGTGGGCAAATATTGCCCGGCGTGAAGGGCTGCTGGGTTTAGAGAAAGTTGTCAACAATGAGATGAGCCCATTTGCCAAAAAAGGTCTACAGCTTTTGGTGGATGGTAATGAGCCTGCGCAAATAAAAATGGTAATGGAAGTTGATTTAATTAGCCGAGAGCGTGCCGAGCACGAAGCAGCTAATGTATATGATGCCATGGGTGGTTATGCCCCGACTATCGGTATTATAGGCGCAGTTTTGGGCTTGATTCATGTCATGGGCAACCTTGCGGATCCAAGTATGTTGGGCACCGGTATAGCGGTCGCTTTTGTTGCGACTATTTATGGCGTGGGGTTCGCTAACCTGTTGCTGCTGCCGGTTGCTAATAAGTTGCGTGCTTATTCGCGTCATGAAACACAAATTAGAGAAATGTTTATAGAAGGCTTGCTGTCGATTGCCGAAGGCGAGATCCCTCGATCAATTAATGAAAAGTTAAAGGGTTTTTTTGCAGTCTCCTGAAACAGATAACCTGCATCACTTGCTAGAGGCGATTTTCTAATACCAGTATGCGCTATAAACGAATACAGTCACGGCTAAGTGGTAACACGCAAATAGCAGCTAGTGGGCAAACCGGCCACGACCGCTGGTTAGTTTCCTATGCCGATTTCATGACATTGTTAATGGCATTTTTTGTCGTTATGTATTCGATCTCCCAAGTGTCTGAGCAAAAATACCGCGTTTTATCGGCGACGTTTTCAGAGGCTTTCAATGCGCCTATCAAGGATCAAAACATTTTTTCAGAGGGGCAGCCGCAGTACTCTCATACTAATACGCCAATTGATTTAGACGGGCGTGCGCTAGAGGATCGGCCCGGTAATGATGCCAACGAAGTTCCTGAGACATTCACTCGAATTGCTGAACAGTTGGAGCAGAGCTTTCAGTCGCTGATTGAGAAAGATTTGATTGTTGTTGCAGGCGATGAGCGGTGGTTGCAAATTGAACTTCCTTCGGAGGTTCTTTTTAGTAGCGGTGGCGTACAAATGAGTGAGGCGGCAGCTGCAATTATTGATGATATAGCGATGACTTTAATCAACCACAACAATGTGATTCGGGTCGAGGGGTTTACGGACGATGTTCCTATCAATACTGTGCAGTTCGCATCCAATTGGGAGCTGTCTACCGCGCGCGCTGCAGCGGTGGTTAAGCAGTTGGTCAATCGAGGCATTGAACCGGAGCGCTTAGCCGCGATCGGTTATGGCGAGTTTCAGCCAGCTCAGTCTAACTCGACCGAGGCTGGACGAAGTAAAAATCGGCGTATTGTGTTGATGGTTTCAACGCGTAATCGCCTGCGACCCGATGCGGCTCAAGTCGATGATCTGATTATCGCTCCCACGCCCATTATTGAGTCGGCAGCTGATGATGTGCCACTGGTGCGCGGTTTGGAACGCAGCGCGATGGATGAGGCCCGCGCTTGGTTGTCTGATCGTTATCCCGAGGCTGTCGTGATTGAGCCAAGCAGCGAAACCGAGGAATCAGCAGAGTCACCAAGCCAATAAGTTGTCGTGATGTTGTGTCGCGGTCATCTTAGCTGTGCTCCAATTGGCCGCGGCCCTTATCACACCGGTTGTAGCCACTTTCCCTTCCTTATTTTGCGCTGTCCTGCACTGCTTAATGTAGACATTTGCTCTTGCTCACTAATAAAAAGAGTGCCTAGCCTCAGGTAGTTTTGGTGAGGTCGATTTTTTCTGTAGATGAGCGAGAGTTCTGCGGTGAGCTATTTTTAACTCGCTGTGGATAACTCTTGCCCTGCTGTATATAACTATGGTCAATTGTGTTGATTTTAGTGCCTTGGGTTGCACTTTGACTTTTAGTGTTAGACACTTCGCACTCAACACTGACGAGATAGCTGAGGCGCATTATTTGGCGTTTTAATAGCCAGTATGTGCGGGGCATTGAACCTTTGGCGGGACCGCCAGTTGGCGTTGAAATTGGCGCTGAAATGCGTCGGTTGCCAAGGTTCTATATACTTTTGAGGGGAAAGATCGGTGCGAGTCTGGGCAGTTGCGAATCAAAAAGGGGGCGTCGGTAAGACGACAACAACAGTGACGCTGGGCGGCTTGTTGGCTGAGCAAGGGCACAGGGTTTTGTTGGTTGACCTTGATCCGCACGGCTCGTTGACCAGCTACTTCGGTTACGACCCCGATTCCCTTACCCGATCGAGTTATCAGATATTCCAAGCAGATGAAAGTATGAATACTCAGGAAATGCTGGGGCTTTGCACCGGGACATCGGTGCCAGGCTTGAGCCTTATTCCTACATCGCCTGCGTTGGCGACTGTTGAGCGACAGATGACCGGCAAGGATGGTATGGGGTTGCGTATTATGCGTGCTCTGCAATCGGTCAAAGGAAACTTTGACTATATTTTACTGGATTGCCCACCGGTGCTTGGCGTGCTGATGATTAATGCATTGGCCGCGTGTGAACGCTTGGTTTGTCCTGTGCAAACAGAGTTTTTGGCCATCAAAGGGCTGGAACGCATGATCCGTACGTTGCAGATGGTGCAAAAAGCACGCCCGCAGGACTTAGGTGTGACGATAGTGCCGACGATGTTTGATCGACGCACTCAGGCCTCAACTTCATCGCTCAACAGTTTGCGTAAGCAGTATCCTACCCAGCTTTGGCGATCTGCTATTCCGGTTGATACTCGACTGCGTGATGCTAGTAAGAAAGGCTTGGCTCCCTCGGTCCATAGCCCCGATAGCCGGGCAGTGCGCGCCTACCGGCAGCTGCTCACTCAGCTGTTACAAGACGAAAAACAGCATGAAAGCCAGCTGCGTGCCTAGCATGAGCGCCGAGTTAGGGTGTTTGCAGCGTTCTGTTGCATGTAGATTTATGCAAGCTCAAATTATTTGTTCTGCTGTCTGTGCAGCGGGCTTCAATAGTCGTGATTTCTTAGCGGCTAGTAAGGATTAGTATCATGCAATTGTTAATTGAGTCGGATCATGCGGTGCAGCAGTATATCGAAGCGTTACTGAGCGAGCTGCCGACTAATGCTGCGAGTCATCAGTCTTCTGTAAGCTCTCCTGCCGATTCGCTCGCCTCTAATGCAGCGGCAAGCCCGAGCGTCCAAGCAGGTAGAGAAGCCGTTGGGCGCAAGGCACCAAATGCGCTTGATCATCCTTCGGGCGAAGCGAGTTTGGCGGCGGCAGAGCGCAGCAGGAATACTGCTTTTGTTAAGCATCTTGAAGCGGCCCAAGAGGCTGCGGCGCAAAAAATGGCCGGCCGAGTAGTGCGGCCAGCGGCATTGGCTGCGGCGCCGGCTTGGGTTCTTAGTGAGCAACTCCCCTGCTTGACCTTTAAGATTGCCAATCTCAAGCTGGCTTTGCCGCTTCAATATTTGGCCAAGGTAGAGCCTTTTGCCGGGGCTGACGCGATCTCTCCTGCGTCGAAAGTTTCTAATATTGCCGAGCAGTCCAATTGGCAAAACTCGTTTGTTGAATGTTGTTTGGGCGAGGTTGATGATCGGGTGATTGTCGATACGGCAAAGTTAGTTATGCCGGAGCGCTACGATAATAATATGGTGTCCAATTATCGACAGGTGTTGCTGATTCGTGATATGGATTGGTGTTTTGCTGTTGATTCTATCGGCGGCGAAATGGACATCAATGTGAGTGAGGTGCGCTGGCGGAGTCAGCACACTCGTCGTGAGTGGCTGGCAGGAACCATAATTGAAAAGATGTGCGCCATTGTTGACGTTGACGCGCTGCACCGATTGTTATTAGCGGCCAGTGTGCTGGGTGACGATGCAGATTCAGATTTGGAGCAAGAGGGGCTGTGAGTATGGCGTTTTGGTTCGCGCTAGGTGGTGTAAGCCTTGCCCTGTTGCTTATACTCATGTTTTTAGCAAGGCAGTCAATAAAAAACAATGAGTTAAGGGATATAGTTGAAGTTGTTAGTAGGGATGTTGGCCTGCTGCAAGACAGTCAGCAGGGTCTCGGGCGACATTTGTTGGAGCTTGAGCTGCAGATGCACAATGTTCTGAAAATGCAGGCTTCAGGAGAGGTGGTTGCACCATCGGGGTCCTTGAATCAAATAGCCGACCGTTTGAGCGCTGGGGCTGTGGCCACTGAAGTGATTAACGCTTTGGGTGTTAGTGAGGCTGAAGTCAAGCTGGTTCAGATGATTCTGCGCAGCTCAGGTACTCTAGCCGATGATGGCGGTGCCAATTCAGCTTAGTGTTGCCGAATAAAAATAGTATTTTACGGGTCTAGCTCAGCCGTTTACCGTAGCGTTACTTCCCTTAAGTCGCGGAATTACCTCAAATAGCATTTTGAGAACGCGCCATGCTGTGGTATAAAATCGCGCCGCTATACTAGCGGTATTTGTTAAACCTAATTCTCACACACACCGACACGTCTTCCAGGGTGCCAAAGCGGGTTGTTATTGACACGTAGCGGTTGGATTGATGGGGTGAGTGGAGGCCTAACCCTAAAAAAGGAAAATATTATGAGTACCTCCGTTAGTATGCGCGAGATGTTACAAGCTGGCGTTCATTTTGGTCACCAAAGCCGTTATTGGAACCCTAAAATGGCGCCCTTCATATTTGGCGCGCGAAACAAAATCCACATTATTAATCTCGAGAAAACCGTCCCTGCATTCAATGAGTCGTTGGCATTTGTTGAACGTTTGGCTGCGAGTAAGAACAAGATCTTATTTGTTGGTACTAAGCGGGCTGCGAGCAAAATTATTAAAGAAGAAGCTCAGCGCTGCAATATGCCTTTTGTTAGTCACCGCTGGTTAGGTGGCATGCTGACAAACTACAAAACAATCCGTGCTTCAATCAATCGATATCGTGAACTCGAAGCGCAGGAAAAAGATGGCACCCTAGAGAAGCTCACTAAAAAAGAAGCTTTGATGCGTACCCGAACGAAAGAGAAGTTAGAAAAAAGTATCGGTGGTATTAAAGATATGGCTGGTTTGCCAGATGCTTTGTTTGTTGTTGATGTTGACCACGAGCGCATTGCAATTACCGAAGCTAACAAGCTAGGTATCCCAGTTATTGGTATTGTCGACAGCAATAGCAACCCCGATGGCGTTGACTACGTTATCCCGGGCAATGACGATGCTATACGCGCAATTAAACTTTATGTCGGAGCCATCGCAGATGCATGTGCCTCAGCGGCAAGCGCGCAGGCTGCAGTAGCACAGGATGAATTTGTTGAAGAGACTGTTGCTGCCGAAGAGCCTGCGGCTGCTGAAGCACCGGTTGCTGACGAAAAGCCTGCTACTGACGAAAAGTAAATTAGTAAGTTGCGCCGCTTCGGCTTTGGCTAAGCGGCGTTCGTGCTTTCTGACAAAATACACGCTTGCAGTAGTTTCCAAGACTATAACCTTAAAACACGTTTGAGCTTTTTTATAGCAAGCCACTGACGGTGGCCAGCGTATTTTAACAAGCAAAATTAATTATCATATATGAGGTAACTGGAATGGCCGAGATTAAGGCATCCATGGTAAAAGAGCTGCGAGATCGAACTGGTCTGGGCATGATGGAATGTAAAAAAGCATTGGCTGGAGCCGGCGGAGATATCGACGCTGCGATCGAAGAGCTGCGCAAATCGAGCGGTATGAAAGCTGCAAAGAAGGCCGGGCGAACAGCTGCTGAAGGCGCAATTGCATTGCAATTGGCTGATGATGGTAAATCCGGTGTGATGGTTGAAGTTAATAGTGAAACTGATTTTGCCGCTCGCGATGCTAATTTTTTAGGATTTGTCGGTTCGGTTGTCGCCGAAGTGGCAGGTCAGCAGCAAACTGACATAGCGCAGCTGATGTCTGCTGGTTTGGAAGATAAGCGCCAGGCGCTTGTGCAAAAAATCGGAGAAAACATTACAGTGCGACGTGCCGAGCTAGTCGCCGGAGATGTTGTGGGCGGTTACGTGCATGGCAACGGTAAAATAGCGGTACTGGTCAACTTAATCGGCGGTGATGCCGAGCTTGCCAAAGATGTGGCTATGCATGTGGCTGCAGTTAATCCGCAAGTCGCTAAGCCTTCGGATATGTCGCCAGAATTACTTGAAAAGGAGCGCGCCATTTATGTTGCCCAAGCTGCTGATAGTGGAAAGCCGCCGGAAATAGTTGAAAAGATGGTTGAGGGGCGCGTCCGCAAGTTTGTTGCTGAGAGTAGCTTAGTTGAACAACCCTTTGTTAAAGACCCTGACCTCAAGGTAAGCCAACTGTTGAAAAATGCAGGTGCTGACGTGGTCGGGTTTGTCAGATTTGAAGTTGGCGAAGGGATCGAGAAGGATGAGGTGGATTTCGCGTCTGAAGTGGCTGCCCAGGTGCAGCAAAGCAGTTAGTTAAAAGAGGGCTTATTGAGCCCTTTTTTTTCGCGCGTTGCAAGCCGGTTGACGGAGTGTAACTCAGGGGTCGTTTAGCTGGCGCAAGTGTAGAGCAAAAAAAATAGCGGGATTCGATGTTCCGGCCTGAATATTTGAAGATGAATATTTGAAGAGAAACAGTAAGATAGGATGATTAAGATGGCTCAACCCGAAGCAAGTGGGCAGTATCGGCGCGTATTATTGAAGCTCAGTGGTGAGGCGCTTCAAGGCGAGGGCGATTTTGGGATAGATCCGAGTGTGCTCAACAGGATGGCGCTCGAGATTGGTCAGCTGGTGGGCATGGGTGTTCAAGTTGGCTTGGTTGTTGGTGGAGGCAATTTGTTTCGCGGTGCGGCACTGAGTGCGGCGGGACTGGATCGTGTTACCGGCGACCAAATGGGTATGTTGGCCACCACAATGAATGCCTTGGCGCTGCGAGATGCGCTTGAACGAGCCGATATTGCGACAACAGCAATGTCCGCAATTCCTATGAGTGGCGTGGTCGATCGTTACGATCGGCGCTCGGCGATCCGCTGTCTAGAGCAGGGCGATGTGGTTATCTTTTCAGCAGGAACGGGCAATCCCTTTTTTACAACCGATTCTGCAGCAGCGCTGCGTGCGATTGAGATTGATGCCGAGCTGATGCTCAAGGCCACTAAGGTGGACGGCGTTTATGATTCAGACCCTGTTAAAAATGCCAGCGCTAAAAAATATGATGAACTCAGCTATGATTCGGTGCTTGAGCAAAAGTTGGGGGTTATGGATTTAACGGCAATATGCTTGTGTCGCGACCACTCAATGCCAGTAAGAGTGTTTAAAATGGAAAAACCAGGCGCTCTTGTGAATATTATAGTGGGCGGTGACGAGGGCACGTTGATAAAATAGGGCGACGGAATGGACGTCTGCGCTTAGGTGTCGGTGCGGAGCATGCGGCAAACCATTAACTGTGCAATAACAGCTGTGTTTGTTCGCGCGATTATTTAGAATAACTGGTCTCAATAAAAAAGGTAAATCCACGTGTTAGATGAATATAAGCAAGATGCAACTGAACGCATGGGTAAGAGTATTGATGCGCTCAAGTCGGCATTTAATAAAATTAGAACTGGGCGTGCACACCCCAGCATTCTTGAAGGTTTGCGCGTCGATTATTACGGTAGTGAGACGCCATTAACACAAATGGCGAATATTACTGTCGAAGATAGCCGCACGCTGTCTATAACGCCCTGGGAAAAAAATCTAGTTCCTGAAATTGAAAAAGCCATTATGAAGTCTGACCTGGGCTTGAATCCATCAACGGCCGGAACGGTTATTAGGGTGCCTATGCCCGCGTTAACTGAAGAAACGCGCAAAGGCTTTATCAAACAAGCCAGACATGAGGCCGAGAATGCAAAAGTTTCATTACGTAGTATTCGTCGCGACGTGATGGCTGACTTAAAAGAATTACAAAAAGCTAAAGAAATATCTGAAGACGAAGAGCGTAAAGGCCAAGATGATATTCAGAAATTAACCGATCAGTTCGCAGCTAAAGTTGAAGTAGATCTTAAGGCCAAGGAAGTCGACCTACTGGAAATATAGTGCACTTTGTTACGTCCTGTGAGTATTGGCTGCGAGTTGCTCTATGAATAAAATCTCTGCGATTTTAAATACCTTAAAAAATATCTTTAAACGATCTGATCGTTCAGCCACTGCTAATGTGGTGCAGTCAGATGGTGTTTCCGTGCCTGCTCATGTCGCGATAATTATGGACGGAAATAATCGCTGGGCTAAGCAACAAAAGCTGGCGGATATTAGTGGGCATAAGGTGGGAGTTGAAAGCATTCGCAGGGTGCTTTCAGTATGCGAAGAGCGAGGTGTTAAAGTACTCACGCTGTTTGCCTTTAGCAGTGAAAATTGGCAGCGGCCTGAAGCCGAAGTACTCGAGCTGATGCGACTGCTTAAAACGTATTTGCAAAACGAAGTTGACGAGCTGCATCAGCGCGGTGCAAGGGTGCGGTTTATCGGTAGGCGTGATCGACTCGACGCCGATATTGTTGACTTAATGAATGCTGCCGAGCAAAAGACCCAAGGCAATAGCGTTAGCAACCTCGTGTTGGCGATCGATTATGGTGGCCGTTGGGATATTGCAGACGCGACTCGTGCGATTGCCAGTAAAGTGGTCGATGGCAGTATTGGCGTTGACGAAATTGATGAGGGCTTGCTGGGTCAGCATATCGCGATGTCTGATTTGCCTGCCCCTGATTTGTGTATTCGCACCGGTGCCGAGCACAGGCTGAGTAATTTTTTGTTATGGCAGTTGTCGTATGCTGAGTTGTATTTTTGTGATTGTTACTGGCCTGATTTTGATGAAGCGCAGTTTCGCAAAGCACTTTTAGAGTTTGGTATCCGGCAGCGTCGTTTCGGGCAAACGGGTGTGCAGCTTGAGCAGCGTAGCCTCGCTGGAAAAAATAGTGGCGAAGCGTGCCAAGACAATGCGCTTGGTTTAGATACTGCGAACGTCAATCATAGCGACACTAACGTTGGGCCGCGAAATGCTTAAGCAGCGTATCATTACTGGAGTGGTAGTCGCAGCCTCTTTTTTAGCCGCGTTGGTGGTCTTGCCCGCGAGTTATTTGAGTGCTATCAGTAGTACGGTGTTGGTGTTTGCGGCTTGGGAGTGGTCTGCTCTAGCGGGTGAAAATCGCTCCCGTTATAGGCTCGGATTTACCGCTCTTGTCGGGTTGTTAATGTTTGGAGTTTGGTGGGCGCTGGTTAGACTGGAATCAGCTGTGTCTGCGGGGCTGATGCAGCTAGTATTGGGGGTTGCTGTACTGGTATGGCTGATGTTGCTCGGAGTGGTGTTGCAATATCCGTCGGGCTGGCAATGGTTGCGTACTGTTCGTGTACAGTTGCTCTTGGGGCTTGTTGTTTTGCTGTTTGGTGCGGCGGGTTTTACCGTCTTAAGTGTTAATCCTCTAGCCAAGTTTTGGATTGTCTATGTGGTTGCGATTGTTGTCATTGCCGATGTAGGTGCTTATTTTTCTGGCAAGGCTTTTGGTCGGCGAAAGCTAGCGCCGCAGGTAAGCCCGGGTAAAACATGGGAAGGTTTTTGGGGCGGGTTTGTTGCGGCTCAATTGTTGGCCGTTGTATTTTACGTCGGAGTTTTAGATATTGTTAAAGGTTTTGCACCGTCAGGAGACTCAAGCGAATTGCAGTCAATGACCGTCACTCCTACGTTTTATGGCGCTGAGTCGGCCTCGCTATTGATTTTTGTTTTGCTGGCAGGTTTGCTTTCTGCAGCGTCAGTGCTGGGTGATTTGTTTGAAAGTGTGCTTAAACGAAACGTGGGTGTTAAGGACAGCGGTGCCTTATTGCCTGGGCACGGCGGCGTGCTAGATCGTATTGACGGAATGCTTCCTAGTGTTCCATTGTTGGCGTTTTTTGTATTGATTTTTAATTGGTAGCCTCGAGTAAGGTCAGTCTTTTAGTTGGATATGCCTTAAGTAAGAGTTGTGCAAGCTTTGGATAAATACAGCGTGGATAGTGAGAATCAACCATTGACCGGAAAGGTCAAGGCGCATCCGCGTGGCGTGGGGCCAACGGCTGGGCACTCGTTACAACGTCTCACTATTTTGGGTAGCACCGGTTCCATCGGTCGCAGCACGTTGGCGGTGGTCGCATTGCACCCGAGTGACTATGAGGTTTTTGCTCTGACCGCGAATCGTGATCAGCGCATGCTCGAGCAGCAATGCCTCGTTTATAAGCCACGCTTCGCTGTGTTGAGTGATGGCCAGGCGGCCACCGAGCTCCAAGTCAAGCTAGCGGCAGCGGGGCTCGCAACAGAGGTACTCAGCGGTAAGGCCGCTTTAAATATCGTTGCCAGCCATGCCGCTGTCGATACGGTGATGGCTGCCATTGTTGGCGCTGCGGGCTTAGAGTCATCATTGGCTGCTGCTAATGCGGGCAAGAAAATTTTGTTAGCCAATAAAGAGTCACTGGTGGTTGCTGGGGCGTTGTTTATGCGAGCCGTCAAAAAGTCGGGTGCAACATTGTTGCCGATCGATAGCGAGCACAATGCAATTTTTCAATGCCTTGACAACAGAACTCGTATACAAGCCGGCGTGTCTTCAGTGAACGCGCAAGAAAGTTTATTGCAGGAGAGTTTGTCGTTAAAGGAGCAAGGGGTTCGCAAGCTTTTGTTGACGGGCTCTGGTGGCCCCTTTAGAGCGCTCGATATGGATGACTTTAGTTCCATTACTCCCGAGCAGGCATGTGCTCACCCTAACTGGGTTATGGGCAGGAAGATTTCGGTTGATTCGGCCACCATGATGAACAAGGGGCTTGAGCTGATTGAAGCATGCTGGTTATTTAATTGTCAGGCCAGTGATGTGGATATTGTCATACATCCGCAAAGTATCATTCATTCAATGGTTGAGTACGTCGATGGGTCAGTGTTGGCGCAGCTTGGTGTGCCGGATATGCGAACACCTATTGCCCACGCGTTAGCCTGGCCACGAAGAATTGAGTCGAATGTTGAGCGATTGGATTGGACAAGTATGTCGCAATTAACCTTTGAACAGCCTGATATGCGGCGCTTTCCGGCATTGGGTATTGCGCGACAGATCGCTGATGATAGTGGGACTGCGGCTATTGTATTGAATGCCGCTAATGAAGTGGCCGTGCAGGCTTTTCTCGATGGGCAAATACGTTTTCCCGCTATTGTCAAGATTGTTGAACAGACACTTGAAAAAATACCGAGCACGGAACCAGAGTCTTTATTGCATATCCAAGCGGTAGATCAGCAGGCGCGCCAGTTGGCCGCGGGTATGATTGAATAAAGCACACGGGCGTGATTGCCCTCGTTGACATAGAGGAGAGCTTCTTGCTCGTTACATTATTTTATTTTCTCGTTACGCTAGGCATATTGGTAGCAGTGCATGAGTTTGGTCACTTTTGGGTGGCCCGCAAGTTGGGCGTTAAGGTATTGACCTTTTCTATTGGCTTTGGCCGTCCGCTGTTCCAGCGAACCGATGCAAGTGGTACACGTTATGTCCTCGCTGCTATTCCTTTGGGTGGCTTTGTTAGCATGCTTGATGAGCGCGAAGCTGAGGTTGCGCCGGAGTTACAAAAGCACGCATTCAATCGGCAGTCTTTGCGGGCGCGCGCAGCTATTATCCTTGCGGGCCCGATGGCGAACTTTTTATTGGCGATTGCCGTGTATTGGGCCGTATCGGTTATTGGGGTGCAGGGTTATCAGCCTGTTGTGGGTGAGATTAGTTCTGGCTCGGCTGCGGAGCGCGCGGGTTTGTTTAGCGATCAGCTGATCGTTGCTATTGACGGTAAGCCGGTGCAGAGTCGTGCGCAAGTTAATATGGCTTTACTTCAACGCGTGGGTGATACCGGCAAAATCGAGATTGCCACGAGTATGCATGGTAGCAATGTGGCCAATTCCCATAGTCTAGATATTGAGCGCTGGTTGTCTGACAGCGAAATGCAGGCGCCTTCCACAGCACTGGGCTTTGAGTTTTGGCAGCCGGAATGGCCAGCGATTATTGACAAGGTGGTGTCTGGGCAAGCGGCAGCAAAAGCGGGTTTATTGTCTGGCGATAAATTGGTGGTCATTGCCGGCCAGCCCGTCGCCGTTTGGCAAGACGCGGTAGAGTCAATTCGCACGAGCCCGAATCAAGCACTGAATATTGAAATAGAGCGGGACGGTGCGCGTCAACCAATACAGCTCACCCCGGCTGCCCATAGCTTGGCAAGCGGAGAAATAGTTGGGCGGATCGGTGTCTCAGTTGCGCTTCCCGAAATGCCTGCCAATATGCAGGTTTTAGTGCGCTCCGGAATTGTAGAAGGCTTGTGGGTTGCAAGTAAAGAAACTGTGAGCATGATTGCCTTTACGTTGAATTCAATCAAAAAAATGTTGGCTGGGCTTATCTCCACCGATAATCTCAGCGGCCCGGTCACCATCGCTAAAATTGCTAGCGCCTCCGCGGCTTCCGGCTTAACACCTTATTTGCAGTTTTTGGCTTTAATCAGTATCAGCTTAGGGGTCATCAATTTATTACCTATTCCGGTGCTAGACGGTGGTCAGTTAGTCATGCTGGGTGCCGAAGCGGTAACCGGTAAGCCCTTGCCCGAGCGCGTAATGCAATTTGTACAGCAAGTTGGTCTAATGCTAATACTCTCGATTATGGCGCTGGCGCTGTATAATGATTTTACTCGTTTATAGGCGCCAATCATTTTGTTTGATACACACATCCGTAACCTATTTAGCCGCTTGTCTAGCTGTTGCTTGCGCTCGCCTACCAAGCGCGGTATCCGGCTAACCGCTAACATCGCCGGGATGTTACTGGCTTTGTGTGTGGTGACGCCTGCTGCGGCTCAATCTGACGATGTGATTAAGGATATTCGCATCGAAGGCCTGCAGCGTGTGGCCGCCGAGAGTGTGTTTGCCGTGCTTCCGCTTGATGTGGGTGACAGTCTTACTGAGTCGGCTGTGGCTAATACTGTGCGTGCTGTGTTTGGTACGGGCAACTTCCAAAATGTAGAGTTAGGTATTGATCAGGGCGTGCTAGTCGTCTTAGTTGAAGAGCGGCCATCGATTAGTGCCATTAGCATTGAGGGTAACAAGGCTATTCAAACAGAATCATTGCTTGATGGTTTGCGTAATCAAGGCATGGCCGAGGGCCGAGTCTTTCAGCGTGCAACGCTTGAGGGGATGCGCAAAGAGTTAGCACGGCAGTACGGGGCCCAGGGTCGTTACGATGCCCAGGTGACCACCGATGTGATAGCGGAGCCTCGTAATCGCGTTGCGGTGGATATTGTGATTGACGAAGGTAAGCCGGCAAAAATTAAAAAAATTAATATTGTCGGCAACAGGCACTACAGCGACGAACAGCTCTTAGAATTGATGGAGCTCAAGGACCGCGGTTTTTTTACCAAGCTGGGCAGTAAAAATAAGTATGCACGCGAAAAACTATCGGGTGACTTGGAAAATATTGAAGACTATTACCGCGACCGTGGATATATACAATTTCGCATAGCATCAGCCAATGTTTCAGTGGGGCCCAGTAAAGACTCTGTTTACATCAGTATTACGGTCGATGAAGGCGAGCGCTATACCGTGGCCAATATCGACTTAGCCGGTGAGGTTAAAGAGCAGGCAGCATTGCTTGAGCGCGCCTATTTAGTGCGTGATGGCCAAGTTTTTTCGCAGGGTCTTGTGACCGCCACCGAAGATTTGATGAAACGCGTGATGGGTAATCAGGGTTACGCATTTGCCGAAATAAAAAGCATCCCTGAAGTGAATGAAGACGAAAAAACGGTCGATATTACTTTTTTGGTCGAGCCGGGTAAGCGTACCTACGTCCGGCGAGTTGAGTTTTCCGGTAATAGCAAAACGGCCGACTACGTGTTGCGTCGAGAGATGCGCCAGCTTGAAGGTGCTATAGCGTCGACCGACCTCATCGAGCGCTCGCGCGTGCGTTTGGAGCGCCTCGGGTTCTTTGATAACGTTAAGGTAGAGACTCCAGAAGTTGCCGGCAGTGACGATCTAATTGACGCAAAGTTTGTTGTTGATGAGCAATCGTTCGGCAGCGTTTCGGCCTCGCTTGGTTATTCCCAAGACGTAGGCGTTATTTTTGGCGCTGATTTCCAGCAAAACAATTTTATGGGTACTGGCAGGCAGGTCAATGTGCAAGCCAATCGGAGTAGCTATCGAACAAGTTATAGTCTCTCTTATGTCAATCCGTATTACACACCTGAGGGTGTCAGTCGAGGTTTTACGGTATTTGCACGCGAAACCGATTTTGATGCGATAAATGTCACCAGCTTTAGTACTAATAGCTGGGGCGGGTCGGTGATTTTCGGTTATCCGTTAAGTGAAACCCAGTCGATTCGTTTCAGTATTGGGTACACGTCTACTGCAATCGAAACGGGTTTCGCCGCTGTACAGGAAATTAAAGCGTCGCCTCTGGCGGAGCTATCGTTAGAGCCCGGTATTGCTTACAAAGTGTCAACAGCAATTGACACATCGCAAATCTATACGCCCGGCGTGTCCCCTGAGCTTGTGCTGACTAATCAAGAGGAATTTTTGTTGTCAGAGCCGGGTTTCGTCGATATCAATGGCGACGACTTTGGCGTGGTAACGCTGAGCAGTAGTTGGCGTGAATCTACGTTGAACCGGGGTATTTTTCCAACGGCGGGGCATGCCAATTCAGTGCAGCTTGAGGCCACCGTGCCAGGCAGTGAAATCGATTATTTCAAATTGTCTTACAATGGCCAATATTATAAACCGCTCAATCGTCATTTTACGCTTCGCGTTCGCGGTGAGCTGGGTTACGGAAGAGGTTACGGCGGTGTTGATGAGCTGCCATTTTTTGAGAACTATTTTACCGGCGGTATTGGTTCGGTGCGCGGATTTGAAAGTAATACCCTTGGCCCTAAGAGTACTCCGGCGCGCGTTTACAATACTGGGCAGGTGTTAGTTTCGCCAACCGACGGGCTAAGGACTTATCTTGCAGATGATAATGGCGACTTGTTGAGTTCGCCTGTTGATCTCGATCCCGATCCCTTTGGCGGAAACATCTTAGCCGAGGGCAGTGTTGAGCTTATTTTACCTACACCGTTTGCTAAAGGTAGCCGTGCGGTACGCACGGTAGCATTTTATGATATCGGTAATGTCTTTAACGATTCTTGTCGATCTACTCAGCTCAACTGTTCTAATTTTGAATGGTCTCAGCTGCGCTCTTCAGTGGGGCTTTCACTTACTTGGTTGTCAGGTTTTGGGCCGCTGTCATTTAGTTTTGGCTTCCCATTAGAGGAGCAGCCTGATGACAAAACAGAATTCTTCCAGTTTACCCTGGGCGGAGCATTTTAATTATCAACAGCACCATGGAGAAATGAAGTGATGAAAAAAACCATTATGAATTACGCATTAACTAGCCTACTAGTCGTTTTGCTGCCTTCGGCGGCTTTGGCTGCTGAGCCGGTTTCAAAGGTTGCGGTTGTAGATATTCAGCGCGCAGTATTGCAAACCGAGCAGGCGCAAAAAAGTCTCGAAGATTTAAAAAATCAGGCTGATTTTAAAACCAATATGAAAGAGCTTGAAGATTTAGAAAAAGCTTATCAGGATATGGTGGCGGCCTATCAAAAGGATCGCGCCGTGATGAGCGCCGAAAAGCGTGACGCTGAAGAGCGAAGCATTCTGGATAAGCAGCAAGATCTAAAGTATGTAGCGTCCAAGCTTCAGCAAACGCAAAAAGAATTTATTGAAAAAACCTATGAGGCTCGTGCGGCCGATACGCAAAAAGTGTTGGAAGGCTTGATTAAAGAACAGAACATAGGCTTGCTTTTGCGCAGTGATGCGAGAGCGGTGATGCATGCAGATGCCTCCTATGATATTTCAGATCAAGTGACCGAGCGACTTAATGCGATTAAGTAGTCGGGCGAACTAATCTATAGGGTTTTTACTATTACAGCATGACTTTAATGACAGCTAACTACTCACTAAAAAGCATCGCTGCGCATTTGGGCGCGGAGCTTCGCTGTGTGGGTGGTGATGAGCTTGGCAATAAAGAGGCTAGTGGTGTCGCAACGTTGATGGGTGCCAATAATCGCCAGATAGCGTTTTTGGCTAACCCCCGCTATCGCGCGCAGCTTGCTGATACGAAGGCGCTGGCAGTAATAGCCAGCGAGGCTGTTAGCGCTGATGTTCCTGTGCATTGCTTGGTGCATAGCGAGCCTTACCGCGCCTATGCTGAGCTTACGCAGTTATTTGAGCAGCGCCCCAGTCCAGCTGAGGGGGTTCATCCTTCGGCTTGCATCGGTGAGCATGTGGTGATTGGTGAAGGCGCAAAGATTGCTGCCGGCGTGGTTATTCATGATCACGTGGTTATTGGCTGCAATGCAGAAATTTTAGCTAACGCCGTTATTGAGTCGGGATCTACGCTGGGCGACGAGGTTTTTATCGGTGCCCATGTAACGCTGGCCCATGGAGTGACCTTGGGGAATCAAGTGCGTATCCAAGCAGGTACAGTGGTTGGTTCTGAGGGTTTTGGTTATGCGCCATTTCGTGATGCTAGCGATGGCGGTGTTCGTTGGCAACGTATCGCGCAGTTGGGTAGCGTAGTCATTGGTAATCGCGTTGAAATTGGTGCAAACACATCCATCGATCGCGGTGCTTTGGACAATACGATTATTGAAGATGACGTCATTATTGATAACCAAGTGCAGGTTGCACACAATGTTAAAATTGGCCGTGGTACGGCTATTGCCGGTTGTGTGGGCATTGCTGGTAGCGCAACGATTGGGCGTGAATGCAGCATTGGCGGCGGGGCTGGCATTGCGGGCCATTTAACGATTGCCGATGGAACAACCGTGCTCGGCATGACGCTCATCAATCGTTCGGTGAACAAAGCGGGCGTTTATGCCTCTGGAACGGGTATGCAAGAGGCTGCAACTTGGCGTAAAAGCGCGGTGCGTTTTACTCAACTTGAACAACTGAACAAAAGGGTTAAAGCGCTCGAGCAGCAGCTAGAAAATAAAACCGGCTTAGACAATAGTAAGTCAACGTAAATTGGGCGAGCAAGCTTTCGTCTTCTGTCAGATAAAATGATAAACAATAACCTACAGGCTTTTTGATGGATATTAAAGAAATACGAGAATATTTGCCGCATCGTTACCCCTTTTTGCTGGTCGATCGAGTGGTCGAGCTTGAGCTGGGTAAACGTATTACGGCGTTAAAGAATGTTTCAGTGAATGAGCCATTTTTTACCGGGCATTTCCCCGAGTTACCTATCATGCCTGGTGTATTAATTATTGAAGCACTGGCGCAAGCTGCAGGTATTCTGGGGTTTAAAACCGTCGATAAAAAACCGGCAGATGGATCGATTTATTTGTTTGTTGGTGCCGATAAAATGCGTTTTAAGCGCCCGGTGGTGCCAGGTGATCAGCTGCACTTACATGCCGAGATACTCGCTGAAAAGCGTGGAATCTGGAAGTTTAGTTGTCGGGCCGAGGTTGATGGGCAGTTAGCGGCCAGTGGTGAGATTCTCTGTGCCGACCGGAAGCTCTAAGATGATTCATCCGTCGGCTATTATTGATCCTGCGGCTGAGCTTGCAGAGGATGTCTGTGTTGGTCCTTTTACGGTTATTGGTGCTGATGTAAAGATCGGTGCGGGCACAGTCATCGCCTCGCATGCTGTGCTTAAGGGCCCAACAACGATTGGTCGTAACTGCCAGATTTTTCAGTTCGCAACAGTAGGAGAGGCAACGCCGGACGTGAAGTATGCAGGTGAGGCCACAACCTTAACCATTGGCGACAATAATATTATTCGCGAGGGTGTCACACTGCACCGTGGTACGGTACAAGATCGCGGCGATACATTGATAGGCAACAATAATTTGCTGATGGCTTATACCCATATAGGGCACGACTGCGTTGTCGGTGACCATTGTATCTTTGTTAATAACGCCGTGTTGGCTGGCCATGTCATTGTTGATGACTGGGTTATTGTGGGTGGTTATGCCGGCATACACCAGTATTGCCAATTGGGCATGCATTGTTTTATTGGGGGCATGAGTAAAGTGACTCAGGACGTTCCTGCGTACATTATTGCCGAGGGGCACCCGGCAACGCCGCGAATGATCAATGTTGAGGGTTTAAAACGCCGTGGGGTTGCGCCAGAGGATATCCGGCAGCTTCAGCAAGCCTATAAGATTTTGTATCGAAAAAAACTAATGTTAAAAGACGCGCTAGTTGAGTTGCACGCCATTGCCGCTGATAACGATGTCGTTCAAGGCCTAGTTGACTCTATTGCGGGTTCTAAGCGCGGAATTATCCGAGATTAATGAAGCGGGCGTCCTCAACGTAGAGTCTTTTTAGGCGACTATTGAGACTGTGTTAATACATTACTAAGCACGCAATTTACGGCGCGTTGACGGCCCTCTGTTCAACAATTATATAACCGGCGCATTCATTGACTTCAACTAACACTCCCTTGACCATTGGTATTGTTGCTGGCGAAAAGTCGGGTGACGCGTTGGGCGCTGGATTGATCGATGCAATCCAATCGCTGGAGCCCAGCACGAGGTTTACTGGCTTGGGTGGTCAGGCCATGATTGAGAAAGGCTTTGTGTCGATTGCTGCGATGGAGCGTCTTTCGGTGATGGGTTTAATAGAACCTCTCAAACGGCTACCTGATCTTATTAGGCTGCGAAGACAACTGTATCAGCATTTTATCAATCTAAAGGTCGATATAGTCGTTGGCATTGATTCGCCTGACTTTAACCTTGGTCTGGAAAAAAAGCTCAAACGCAGCGCAATACCGACCTGTCACTATGTGTGCCCATCGGTTTGGGCATGGCGGCAAGGGCGTGTGAAAAAAATTCGCGCGAGTGTTGACCACGTATTGGCACTGTTGCCATTTGAGGTGGGTTTTTTACAGCAGCATGGTATTGAAGCAACATTTGTTGGGCATCCACTGGCCGACCGTCTTGCTTCCAGTGTCGTTGCTGACACTGCCACAGATAATGAGGCTGTGCACGGCGCGGAAATGCTTCGCCTTTGCGTGATGCCCGGCAGTCGCAGTAGTGAGGTCGATGCGCTGCTCGAGTGCTTTTTACAAACGGCGCTTCTGTGTGTGGCGCGCATACCTCAATTAGAAATAGTCATTCCGGCGGCAACGCCCGCTTTACACGATAAGATCCTAAACGTTTTGCAGCAAAGCCAGTATCGTCCACTTGACTCCTGCCTGACCGTGCAACGTTGTTTTGGTCGTGACGAAGCGCACGCATGTGTGCGCAACGCAACGGTTGTTTTGTTAGCGTCTGGCACAGCCACGCTGGAGGCAGCTTTGCTAGGTAAAGCCATGGTTGTGGCGTATCGTATGTCGAGTATGGGATATGCAATCGCATCGCGATTGATCAGAAGCGAGCATATAGCACTGCCTAACTTGTTGCTGGGTGAGCGTGTTGTGCCCGAGCTTGTTCAGCATCAGGCAACGCCGCAATGTTTGTCTGATGCGCTACTCGAGCTACTGGTTAACTCGTCACTACGCAGGCAAACTGAACATCAGCTTGAAGGCCTGCGTGATCAGCTGGCGCTGGGTGCCGATCAGTTGGCGGCTAGTACGGTTTTGTCATTGTCGCGAGGTGGCAATATTTAGTTAAGGTTAAAATAGCCCGCATAGATATGGCTGGTTGATGCGTTAGTGACCGCAAACCTCGGGAATTTTTATATCATGACATCAGCATTACAGGATTAAGATCAGTGAGCATTCAAGTTTGAGGGCTGATGTTGCCTTCATGACAGCATAGACTTGGCCAAAATAAGTTGTTGCATTGGCCTAATAAGAGTGATTAATGAAAATAAAACATAATGCAACCATTCCTTCCATTGGCTATGTGGGTGATTGCCTGGCCGGTGTCGATGAAGTTGGAAGGGGGCCGTTAGCTGGTGACGTTGTTGCAGCGGCGGTAATTCTTGATCCGATGAATGTCATTGAAGGTTTGAGAGATTCTAAAAAGCTCACAGCGGCTCGGCGTGATGCACTGTATGAGTGTATCTACGAGCAGGCAACTGCGGTAGCGGTGGGTCGAGCGAGCGTTGCCGAAATTGATCAGCACAATATACTCAATGCATCGTTGCTGGCTATGCACCGTGCTGTGGCAAACCTTAAGGCACAGCCTGAATATGTGTTGGTTGATGGTAATCGGCTGCCGTCTTGGGATTATCCTAGCGAGGCTATTGTTAAAGGCGACAATCTTTTTGATTGCATTAGCGCAGCCTCAATTATTGCAAAAGTGGTGCGTGATCGAGAAATGATTGCCTTGGCGCAGGAATACCCAGAGTATCAATTTGATAGGCACAAGGGCTATCCAACAGCTGTGCATCTACAGGCATTGGAAGAGCATGGTGCGTCGATACACCACAGAAAAAGCTTTGCGCCGGTAAGGCGAATACTGCAGTCCACATCCACATCCACATCATGCTAGCGGCTCAAGTTTCCCTTATGCTAGCCGGCCTGCGTTGTTGGACCATGGTGTTGATGCTTTGCCTTGCGCCCGTGTCAGCTAGTCGAGTAATTCAGTGGCTGAGGACTGTTCGGTGACTGCGCCTTTCGTACATCTTCGCAACCACTCAGAATTTTCGTTAACCGATGGCTTGCTCAAAGTTAAAAAATTAGTGGCTCATGCTGTTGATAGTGGCATGCCTGCTGTTGCCATTACCGACAGGACCAATTTTTACGCGCTGGTTAAATTTCAAAAAGCCGCTTTTGCAGCAGGTATTAAGCCAATTTTTGGTGCAGACTTGCAGTGGTTTGATCTTGCTGATCCATCCAGTCACAACACCATTACCCTCCTTGCGCAAAATAAAACTGGCTACAAAAACTTAATTGCACTTATTTCTAGAGCTTATACTCAAGGCCAGTCGACGCGCGGTGTGTTTGTGCAAAGAGAGTGGATTGAGGAGTTTAACGAGGGGCTGATTGCGTTGTCGGGTGCTTGTGAGGGCGATATTGGTCAGGCGCTACTGGGCTCTAATCCGCAGCTTGCCGGAGCAGCGGCTAAAAAATGGCAGCAGGTTTTCGGCAATCGTTTCTATATCGATTTACAGCGTTTGGGTCGTGCTGACGATGAGCGTTATATCCATGCGTCAGTGGCCCTGGCCGAGCAGTTGAGTATTCCTGTGGTTGCAACGAATACCAGTTGCTTTATGCGCCGTGAAGATTTTGAGGCGCATGAGGTTCGTGTTTGTATTAATGATGGTCGAGCGCTGGACGATCCGCGTCGACCACGAAAATACACTAACGAGCAATACTTTAAATCAGCTGATGAAATGGCGGAGTTGTTTAGCGACATACCCGAGGCGTTAGAGAATAGCTTAGCCATTGCAAAGCGCTGCAGCGTCCATGTCGAGCTTGGCAAGTACTGGCTGCCAGAGTATCCAATTCCTGAGGGCGAAACGCAGGAAAGCTTCTTCCGAGCTATCTCTCATCAAGGGCTTGATAGAAGGCTCGAACAATTGTTTGATCTATCGTCGCCGGACTTCCAAGAGACTCAAGAGCGCTATAGGGCGCGGCTTGATTTTGAAGTGGATACGATTTTGCAAATGGGTTTCCCTGGTTATTTCCTTATTGTAATGGACTTTATTGGTTGGGCTAAAGAGCATGGGATCCCGGTTGGGCCAGGGCGGGGTTCTGGAGCGGGCTCATTAGTGGCCTATGCGCTGGATATTACCGATCTCGACCCTCTAGCATACGATCTGCTTTTTGAGCGATTTCTGAATCCCGAGCGGGTATCTATGCCTGATTTCGATGTTGATTTCTGCATGGAAAAGCGCGATCGGGTAATTAAGTATGTGGCCGAAACTTATGGGCGCGAAGCGGTGGGGCAAATAATTACTTTTGGCACCATGGCCGCTAAAGCCGTGGTGCGCGATGTGGCCAGGGCACAAGGTAAGTCTTATGGGCTAGCTGATAAGTTGTCCAAAATGATTCCATTTGAAGTGGGTATTACGCTTAGCAAGGCGCATGAGCAAGAAGAAGTATTGCGTCAGTTTTTGCGGGATGACAGTGATGCGCAAGAAATTTGGGATATGGCTGTGCAGCTTGAGGGCACTACACGAAATGTAGGTAAGCACGCTGGTGGGGTGGTTATAGCACCATCTAAACTAACTGACTTTTCACCGCTTTATTGTGATGAAAATGGGCAGGGCCTGGTAACGCAGTATGACAAAAATGACGTAGAGGAGGCCGGACTTGTTAAGTTCGATTTCTTGGGGCTGCGCACACTCACAATTATCGATTGGGCTCTGGTTATTATCAATCAGCGGCGCGCCGATGGTGGTGAGCAGGCATTAAATATAATCGATATACCGCTCGATGATGCGGCTACCTTTAAGATGTTGCAAGAAGCAGTTACTACGGCAGTATTCCAATTGGAATCGCGTGGTATGAAGGATCTCATCAAGCGCCTTAAACCCGATACGTTTGAAGATATTATTGCTTTGGTAGCGCTTTTTCGGCCGGGGCCGCTGCAATCAGGTATGGTTGATGACTTTATTAATCGAAAATTAGGTCGGGCCGAGCTGGCGTTTCCTCACCCGCAGTACCAGCATGAGAGTTTGCGACCAATCCTACAGCCAACCTACGGCATTATTTTGTATCAAGAGCAGGTTATGCAAATTGCTCAAACGATGGCAGGTTATTCTTTAGGTGAGGCAGATTTGTTGCGCCGAGCCATGGGTAAGAAAAAACCTGAAGAGATGGCCAAGCAAGGTGAGCGGTTTTTACAAGGTGCGCAGGAGCTGGGCCATGATCATGAGTTGGCCAAAAATATTTTTGATTTGATGGAGAAGTTCGCGGGATACGGATTCAATAAGTCGCATTCCGCAGCGTATGCTTTAGTTTCGTATCAAACGGCATGGCTGAAAAAACATTATCCGGCTGAGTTTATGGCGGCGGTATTGAGTTCTGAATTGCAAAATACCGATAAAATTGTCACGTTGATTGATGAGTGTCGAAATATTGGCGTCGAATATACGCCGCCGAACGTTAATGACGGGCAGTATTTATTTAGCGTTGATGCTCAGCAAAATGTGATTTATGGTTTGGGCGCAATTAAGGGGTTGGGTGAGGGGCCGGTTGAAGCGATTCTTGAGGCGAGGAATGAACAGCCATTCACAGACCTGTTTGATTTTTGTCGTCGTACTGACTCGCGTAAAGTTAATAAACGGGCACTAGAAGCATTGATTAAAAGCGGTGCGTTTGATGTGCTGGGTGAGTCACGTTGGGTTTTGATGAAGGCGTTACCTGATGCAATGCATGCCGCAGATCAGCATGCCGCCAATGAGAATGCGGGTATCAATGATTTGTTTGGGGGAATTGGCGGAGCCGATCCGAGTAATTTGTATGAAGACTTTCGTCACGAGCGCCCTTGGCTGTTGCAAAAAATCCTCAACGCCGAAAAGGATACGCTGGGTTTATTTTTGTCAGGGCATCCCATTGACGCTTACGATGAAGAAATCAATCGTATGGTCAAGCGTCGTTTAAATGCTGTGCAAGTTCAATCAGGCAAGCAGCGTTTAGCAGGGATGATTGTGGCGATGCGCACAATGAAAAATAAAAAAGGCGAGACAATGGCGTTCCTAACGCTTGACGATCGCACTGGGCGTATAGAAGTATCGGTGTTTGCGAAAGTATTTAATGATATGCGGGAGTTATTGTTAAAGGATGCCATTATTCTTGTTGACGGTGCCGTTAGGCAAGATGATTATACCGGCGGCCTGAGTATAAGAGCCGAAAAAGTACAAAGTCTTGCGCAGGCGCGTCAGGAGCAAGCTAAAGGGATTCGTTTAGAGTTGAGCTCTGATGAGGTAGGTGGAAGCTTTATTGGGAGCTTGCGAGAGCTCTTGCGTGGGCAGATTAATACCGCCGGCGCAGGAGAATGCGTACTGCAAATTGCTTACACTGGTCTTACGGCGAGTTCGGTTATTAATTTAGGTCCAAATTGGCTTGTCCAACCCAGCGAAGAGTTGCTTGAAAAACTTCGAGAATTATGTGGTGAATCGAAAGTACGAGTCGTTTATCGCAGCTCGGCGCTAATGCCTGCGGTAGAAAAATACCAGCGAGCTGGCATGCATTAACCTTCGATCAATCGCAGGTTCTATTGTTCTTTGTAAGGAGCTTACTACAGCCGTCGACACATTATTCAGGGCAGAGTGTCTGAAATTAACTTTCATCATCAACAATTCTAATGCATAAACCATCAAGCGATACACAGCTCGATCGCAGCGTGACCCTGGTTCAGCTAACGTTGTTTGGCACAGGTTCAATTCTCGGTGCCGGTATTTATGTTCTGATCGGTAAGGTGGCTGGCGAAGCTGGAATTTATACCCCGATGGCGTTTTTACTCGCTGCAGCGATAGCTGCAGTTACGGCATTTTCTTATGCTGAGGTCAGTGCGCGATACCCTCGCAGTGCTGGTGAGGCAACGTATGTGTTGGCGGCGTTTCAGCGTCCTTGGCTTGCCACACTGGTGGGCTACGCTATTGTGCTCACAGGTATCGTATCGTCGGCCACCCTTGCTAACGGTTTTGTGGGTTACAGCCAGCAATTACTGCCACTGCCTGCACTTCCGCTTATTGTTATACCGGTTGCGCTCATAGGTTTAGTTGCCATATGGGGCATTCGGCAGTCTATGGTGGCAGCGGCAGTAGTCACGTTAATAGAAATAGGCGGGTTATTGTTGGTTATCGCGGTGGCCAAGGACAGTTTGCTTACACTACCCACGCAATGGCCAAATTTAGTGCCAGCCATTAATCAGGTTAACTCGTTGGCGATTATCAGTGGCTGCACCCTAGCGTTCTATGCATTCATTGGCTTTGAAGACATGGTTAACGTGGCGGAGGAGGTTGTTGAGCCGCGCAAAAATCTTCCTAAAGCCATTTTGTTAGCGTTTTTTATGGCAACCAGCTTATACGTTATTGTGGCGGTGCTGGCGGTGCTGGCATTGCCAATGCAGCAGCTGGTGGCTAGTGAGGCACCCTTTGCAACGCTCATGGAGATTTACGGTTATTCGCCCACGTTAATTAGTCTTGTCAGTTTAATTGCAATAATTAATGGCGCACTCGTGCAGGTCATCATGGCATCAAGAGTGCTCTATGGGTTAGCTCGTCAAGGTGGTGCCCCTAGCTATTTGGCCAGTGTTAACCCGACGACGAGAACGCCGGTGATTGCTACCGTGTTGGTAACGCTGATTGTGGCGGTATTAGCTCTGTTATTTCCTCTGGCTTCACTAGCTAAGATGACTAGTATCATAGTGCTCGCGGTCTTCGTCTTGGTGAATGTATCGTTAATCAAAATAAAAATCGACGACGATAAATCGCCAGAAAGCTTTGCAGTACCTCTGTTCGTGCCTTTTGGCGGGGCGTTGTTATCTGCCGCGTTGCTGCTTATGGCGATTTTTGCCTGAGCGTCTCACCTGATTTTTTAAGTAAGGCCAAAGCACGAGAAGGTTAACCATGGTGTGGTCACCTTAGGTGCAAGTGGGATTGGTCTTAGTTGATGGTCTTGATGAGAGCAGCGCCCCGTTGCCGAGTTGACTGCCGAGCGGATGGGTTAAGAGACGCATGAGGAATTCGGAATGGTTTTTTAGAAGGCTAATTCTAATTATTTTGGCTAATCTACTTGCAGATGAAGGGAGTCCCTTCGGCGACGAGGCACTAGCCAGTCGTATTCTTAACGTACCAAGTTGAAGAGGTATCTACCGTGGCCAAGAAATCAACGTCTAGTGAGAGCAAAATCATCGAACTTACGCGAGATATGTTTTATGCATCGCTGGGAGTTCAGAAGGTTGCTTATGAGTTTGGAGTGGACAAGTATTCCGAGTTTTCTAAGCAGCGTAAAAAAGATATGAAAAATTATATTAAGCGTGGTGAAGAGCTTGAGTCACAGCTGAAGGACCTATACGTTGAATTTAAGGCTGCCGATACTCGAGTAGCGAAGGGCGTAGTTACTGTAGAGCAGCAAGTTGATAAAGTAGCTAAGTTGGTTACCGATCTAAGTGATAAAGTCGTTGGTGTGGCGGGTAAAAAAGCGCCAGTGCGTAAAAAGACAGTGGCGCGTAAAGGCCGTGCTCCCGCAAAGCGAGCTCCAGCTAAGAAAGAAGAAGTTAGCAAGGCAGCTTAGTCGCTAGGCTGTGTCTAACTGGCTAGCAGGTCAAGAAGTTGTAAGTTCAAAGTCGGTAGTACTCGTAGTATGCAGTGGGTACTATCGATTTTTTCTGATGTTTTTAAGGTTAGTTTATTGCGCAGCAAAACGGCGCTAATGTAGGCAGCATTTATGAGTGCAGAAAAAGGCAAGAAATCGAGTGATTTTGCTAAAAACATTTGGTTGGCAGGGTTGGGTGCGCACGGCAAGGCATTTGATGCGGCAGCAGAAAAATATTCTAGTGCGTCAAAGGAATCGGCCAAGCTTTTTAACGAGTTAGTTGAAAAAGGCGCTGAGCTCGAGAAGCAAACTCGCGAGCAGCTGGTAAATCCACTGCCAACGCCTAAGATAGCCATTGAAGAACGCATTGAGAAAATGCGTACTTATCTCGGCATGTCCGGTACGCGCTCCGCTGATATAGATGAGGTCGAGCGTTTGGAAAAGAAAGTGAGTTCGTTAGAGCAAGAGTTAGCTAGTTTGTCTGCTCAATTGGATGCTCAGGCCTCTGCTAAATAAGCGGTGTGGTCGTAGTAATATTTTGCGGTATGATTAAGTAGTAAGTAGTAAGTAGTAAGTAGTAAGTAGTAAGGTAGTCTCCAGTTTTTATCTCTGATCCTATAGGTGTACTTTACACCGATCTTTATGCCACCTCATACTCTGGGGTGGTTTTTTTTTGCCTGTAAATCAGTTATACAATTCACTGGACGTGTCTTGCGTGAAAAACAATAATGGCCTCATCTGTGTTGGCTTATAAGCAGCTTTGGCCCTCATCAACCCTGGATGTAAAGTAGACGTTGTCATGAAGACTCGCGAAAAAATTTTGTATGCCAGCCTTGCGTTGTTTAACGACGAGGGTGAGCCTAACGTCACAACAGTCGATATTGCTGCAGAAATCGATATAAGCCCAGGCAATCTTTATTATCATTTTAAAGGTAAGGGGGCCATTATCACTGAGCTATATGGTCAGTTTGAGTTTGAGCTGGTCGACATATTAAACGCCTCGTTAGAGTCATTGACTATTGAGGATCGCTGGGTATATCTATACGTGCTGTTTGAGCGAATCTATGCGTTTCGTTTCTTTTATGAAAATCAGCATGACATTTTGCATCGAGCTCCAGAATTGGTGCCGCGTTTTAGGCGCTTGCTTGCTCGAAAATTCCGTACGGCGGTGGCGCTACTAACCGATCTGCGAGAGGCTGGCGTGCTTGCTATGGGTGATGATGAAATTGGCATGGTTAGCGAAAACATTGTACTTTTGCAAACGCACTGGCTCAATTATTCAAAAAGTAGAGCCGTTAGCTTGTCTGAAACCGTTGTTTTACATCGCGGCGTTTTTCAGATGTTAAGTATGCTGATGCCTTACTTAACTGAAGCGCATCAATCTGCTTATGATGATGTGAAAAAAATCTATCATGCAAACGTAGGCTCACTTGACCAATAGTTTTTTCTGATGAGGGTGGCTTTGGCGTTTCCTACTCTAGCCGTCACGCATAGCTACGCCTAAGTCGGTTGCGCTCTTAGCAACGTCTTAAAGGCGTTTGCGGCGTTCGATAGTTTACGTCCACTGTGTTCAATGATGCCGAGTGATCGCTCTAGATAAACGTCGGGCACATGGATTATCTCAAGGCCCTCGGTCATTGTGCGTGGTAGAACGCTCCAGCCGAGTCCAATAGACACCATCATTTTTATCGTTTCTAAGTAGTTGGTTGTCATGGTTGCTCCCAGTTTAAGCCCTTGGTTGGCAAAAGCAGTGCTTACGATCTGGCCTGTATAGGTATTGGCCGCTGGCAAAATAGCATCGAGCTGGGAGAGTTCTTCGAGTGAAACATGATCGCGCAAATGTAGTTGATGGTCGGGGCTGCAGACGAATACCAATGGGTCGGCCCATAGAGCCGTTGCGTGCATGTCTCTCTGCGGCTCGGGTGCCAAGGTGATTAACGCAAGTTCGCTACTGCCTTCTCTTAGGCGGTTGTAGGCTTGCTCTGAGTCGACAAATTCAATGTCAAGGTGCACTTGTGGTTGGCTCGCAAAAAATTGCTTTAGGAAGGGGGGGAGCCGGTGTAAGCCGATGTGGTGACTGAAGGCGATCGACAGCGTTCCGGCAATGTTGCCCTCAAGTTCTATCACTGCTTGATAGGCTTCATCAAGGTGTTGCAGGGCGCTCCGAGCTTTGGGTAGCAGTGTCCGGCCGGCTTCATTAAGCGCTACCTTTTTGCTTACTCGATCGAGTATCTTTGTGCCTAGCTGGGTTTCAAGTTGGGCGATCCGCTTACTGACTGCCGGCTGGGTAAGCCCGAGTTGCGACGCGGCTATGGAGAATGAGCCGCTGTTCGCCACAATGATAAAGGCTCTCAATGCTTCGGTGTCTAGTGATTGCATGGTGGAAAATCCTCGTATTGGTGGATCTTGGGTGCGGCTTGTTTTGCGCGGCTTCAGTATAGGCTAACCATTCCCAGCAGGAATGCGTATTATAAGTATAATGAATTTTATTTATCCATGCTTTTTCGCTATCCTTTCAACAGTTTGAGCTATTGGCTTTAGCGAAAGTCGATCGCGGTTTATTTTTTAATGGGTAACACTCAGGGGCTCCCTTATGGCAGGTAAGACACTTTACGATAAGTTGTGGGATCAACATTTGGTTTCGCAGCGTGATGACGGCACCGCGCTTATATACATCGATCGGCAACTCATTCACGAAGTTACGTCCCCGCAGGCATTTGAAGGGCTGCGAATAGCCGGACGTAAGCCGTGGCGAGTGGCCTCTAATATCGCCATGCCGGATCATAACGTGCCCACCACAAGCAAGGAGCGCAGTGCAGGGCTTGCAGGCATTGCCGATCAGGTCTCGCGCGTGCAAATCAAAACGCTTGACGATAACTGCGACGAGCTGGGTATTACTGAATTTAAGATTGATGATCGTAGGCAGGGGATTGTACATGTGGTAGGCCCCGAGCAGGGTGCAACACTGCCAGGCATGACCATTGTTTGCGGTGACTCCCATACTTCTACCCACGGTGCTCTAGGGGCGCTGGCGCACGGAATCGGTACTTCTGAGGTTGAGCATGTAATGGCGACGCAGTGCCTGTTGGCTCGCAAGATGAAAAATATGCTGGTGCGGGTCGATGGTGAATTGCGCCGCGGTGTAACAGCTAAAGATATGATCTTAGCGATCATCGGTGAAATCGGTACAGCCGGTGGGACCGGTTACGCATTGGAATTCGGTGGCGATGCTATTAAAGCCCTCTCTGTCGAGGGGCGTATGACCGTTTGTAATATGGCAATTGAAGCGGGAGCCCGTGCTGGCATGATTGCGGTCGATCAAAAAACGATTGACTACTGTCAAGGTCGACCCATGTCGCCTACGGGTGAGCTATGGGATCAGGCGGTTGAAGCATGGCGCGAATGTGTCAGTGACGACGACGCGGTATTCGATAAAGTCGTTGTTATAAAAGCTGAAGACATTGCACCGCAGGTGACGTGGGGTTCGTCGCCCGAACTCGTTGGTGCAATTACTGACAGAATTCCCGAGCCTGCTAATGAAAGCGATCCCACGCGACGCAATTCGCTTGAGAGGGCGCTCGAATATATGGGGCTTGAAGGTGGGCAACCCATTAAAAATATTCCCGTGAATAAAGTGTTTATTGGGTCGTGTACGAATTCTCGTATCGAAGATTTACGGGCGGCTGCAGAGGTTGTTGAGGGTCATACGGTTGCGAGTAATATCACTTTGGCGATGGTTGTGCCAGGTTCGGGATTGGTGCAAGAGCAGGCAGAATCTGAGGGTCTGGATAAGATCTTCGTTGCGGCCGGTTTTGAATGGCGTGAGCCGGGATGTTCGATGTGTTTGGCAATGAATGCAGATCGCCTCGAGCCTGGTGAACATTGTGCTTCAACATCTAACCGAAATTTTGAGGGGCGCCAAGGGTTTGGCGGTCGGTCTCACTTGGTTAGTCCGGCAATGGCGGCGGCTGCTGCGATTGCCGGTAGATTTGTTGATATTCGCGAAATGGGAGAAGCCTAAACATGAAAGCATTTACTACACATACAGGTATTGTTGTGCCGCTTGATCGCGCTAATGTTGATACCGACATGATCATACCGAAGCAGTTTCTCAAATCAATTAAGCGAACGGGCTTTGGTCCTTATTTGTTTGATGAGTTGCGTTATCTCGATAAAGGCGAGCCTGATATGGATTGCGCTAATCGACCTTTGAATGACGATTTCGTGTTGAATCAGGCAGACTACAGTGAGGGCAGTGTTTTGCTATCGCGCCAAAATTTTGGTTGTGGTTCTAGCCGCGAGCATGCGCCGTGGGCGCTCGAGGATTACGGATTTCGCTGTTTGCTAGCTCCGAGTTTTGCCGATATATTTTTCAATAATTGCTTTAAAAATGGCATCTTGCCAATTGAGCTGCCGGAGGAGCAAGTAGATCAATTGTTTGCAGCAGTTAATGCTCAGGCGGGTTTTGCTTTGTCTATTGATTTGGAGCAGCAGGTCGTGTCACTTCCGGATGGCAGCACTATCTCGTTTGAGGTTGACTCCTTTCGTAAGCATTGCTTACTCAATGGCTTGGATGACATTGCATTGACGTTAGAAGATGCGCCTTCGATTACGGCATTTGAAGAGCAGCACCGAATTCGTATGCCTTGGTTGTTTAGCTGATAGAGCTTTCACATTAATTAGTCGTGTTTTCTAATTTACCCGCCACCACAGCCCGGCCTTGAGTCTAGGTCGTCAACTGGGTGAGCATGCATACAGCAGAGAGATTTTTAATGTCTAGAACTTATGATGTCGCAGTGGTCGGAGCGACCGGTGCAGTTGGCGAAGCAATTATTGAAATATTGCAGCAACGAAAATTTCCTGTGGGTACTTTGTATCCATTGGCGAGCGAGCGCTCGGCAGGTAAGCGCATTCAATTTAATGGTAAGCAAGTAACCATTCAGAACCTAGCGGAGTTTGATTTCTCCAAAGTGCAGCTAGGCCTGTTCTCTGCTGGCGGTTCAATTTCGGCTGAATATGCACCTAAGGCTGGAGCTGCAGGTTGTGTTGTGATCGACAATACATCACATTTTCGCAATGAGCCTGATGTTCCGTTAGTTGTCCCCGAAGTTAATCCCGAAGCTATTGCTGATTATGCCAACCGTAACCTAATTGCTAATCCGAATTGCTCTACCATTCAGATGTTAGTTGCACTGAAGCCCATTTACGACGCGGTAGGCATTGAGCGAATTAATGTAGCGACCTATCAAGCTGTTTCGGGCACAGGGAAAGAAGGTATTGAGGAGCTAGCTGGCCAAACGGCGCGCTTACTCAACGGTCAGCCTGCTGAGACGAACGTTTACCCGCATCAAATTGCTTTTAATGTGTTGCCGCAAATTGATGTTTTTCAAGAGAATGGCTACACCCGCGAAGAAATGAAAATGGTCTGGGAGACGCAAAAAATCTTTGCTGACCCCGGCATCATGGTGAACCCGACCTGCGTGCGTGTGCCGGTATTTTATGGTCATTCCGAGGCCGTCCATATTGAAACGCGGGATAAGATTAAATTGGCGGATGCGCGAAAATTACTCGCTAATGCTCCGGGTGTCACGTTGATTGATAAGCAAGAGGATGGCGGTTATCCGACTCCTGTTGGCGACGCAACCGGCGAAGATGCAACCTATGTGGGGCGGCTTCGCGAGGATATTTCTCATCCTCGAGGGCTAAATATGTGGATTGTGTCTGATAACGTGAGAAAAGGTGCCGCGCTCAATACTGTGCAGATTGCCGAACTCTTGATAAAACAGCATATATAACCAATACTTACCCAATGTCACAGTGTTCCAAGGCCCACGATTTTAGTGCAGTGTAAAGAGTGGTTAGAGGGTCTAGCGCATTAGATTTAGTTTACTTGGTCGGCTGTATGCCCCGGCGGCAATGGGATTTTATTATGAAAACAAAGTTAGCAACGGCCGTTATGCTGGTGATGCTGCTTCATGCGAGTGCGGTCTCTGCGCTAGGTCTGGGTGATATTGGTGTTGAATCCAAGCTAAATGAACGGTTTGTTGCTGAAGTCCCGTTAATCAATTCGCAGGATCTTGGTGCGGGTCAAATTATTGCGGGTCTTGCAACGGCAGACGAATTCGCTCGAGCTGATGTTGAGCGCTCGCATTGGCTCAGCGACCTTTCGTTTCGAGTGCGGCTAGATGATAGCGGTGATCATTTGCTCGAGGTGACCACCGATGAGGCGTTGCGAGAGCCTTACTTGAATTTCTTACTCGAAGTGCGGTGGCCCAATGGGCGAATGCTAAGAGAGTACACGGTTTTACTCGACTTGCCCCTTTATGCGGGTGGCGTCACTGAAACAAGTCCGTCCGACTCAAAGGCGGTGGGCGCAGCGGACGCTCAAGCCAATGCATTAGTGCAAGACCCTGCAAGTAACGCAGCTATTCAGAGGCGGCCGCGCGTAGACGCGTCACGGACTGCGTCTCTCAACACCTCGGCACAAAAAACCACGTCTGCGATCACTCGATTACCTGCAAAAGGCGACGTTGCGCTTTCGCGAAATCAAGCGCTGAGTGCAGAAGCGGCGCAAGTCAGTGCCGGTAATGCCGAGATTGCTAGGCTTCAAGCCGAGTTGGCTAGTAGCCTTGAGAGTCTCGATCGAGCGTCGTTAGAGAATCAGTCGTTGGTTGAGCGCATTGACGATATCGACGCTAAATTTGATGATATTGAGCAGCTTTTAGAGCTCAAGGCACAGCAGCTTGAATCTTTGCAGTCGACACTTGACGAGAGTGATACGGGTACTGTGCTGGACGCCGAAATAATCCCCGCGGCCGAACCATCAGAGATTGGGCAAGTCGATACGCCTGCGCTTGTGCCGGTTCCAGCGGAGGTTGTTGCTCCTGCGGCGACGAGCGCTTCGACGATAGGTTCTAACGGTTACTTGTGGTGGATTGTTGGCTTGGCGGTTTTACTTGCTTGCTTGCTCGTATGGATACTTGCGCAGAGAAAAGATGACTACCAAGCGACGGTTTTTGATGCCCCGCAAGATCCAGATATCAAAGACGCTTACGAACCTGCGGAGCCTGTTAGTGCGGTCGATGCAGCGGCAACGTTGGCTGCGGCTAAGGCAGTTGAGACCATCGTAGCTGAAGAGTTTTATAATGAGAATGCTGAGCGCAGTTTTGATGGCAGTGATGATGCGGCTCTAGGTGGTCAGGGGCCAGAGCCAAGCGCTCCTGAAACGCCTGATGAAGTTATTGCTGAGGCTGATATTTATCTCGCCTACGGTCGTAATGAGCAGGCCGTGTTGATGCTAGAAACGGCGATCGAAAATGAACCCTCGCATGTGGAAATGCGCATGAAGCTGCTTGAGGTGTATGGGGTGTTGGGCGATAAAGATCGCTTTGAAGCTCAGAAAACTCAAATTCTTCTCCTGGATCCGGAGCGAGAAGCAGACGTTGCCGAAATGCTTGAAATGCTTGTAGGTTCTGGCGAGGATCATGAAAGTGTGGGTCAATCCGGTGCAATTGAGCTAAGCGAAACAGTTAGCAGTGAACCGGTTGAAAGGGTTGTTTACGGGGCTGATGATATTGACTTATCGAACGTAGAAACCTTATCGAACGTAGAAACCTTATCGAACGTAGAAACCTTATCGAACGTAGAAACCTTATCGGCCGAAGACCTTGAGGCCGAAGTGGCCACCAAGCTCGATTTGGCTCGTGCCTATGTTGACATGGGTGACTATGACGGCGCGCGCGAAATCCTGAACGAAGTGGTGGATGAGGGCAGCGAGATACAATGCGACGAGGCGCGTCAAATGCTAGGTCGATTATAGTCTTTGCCGGTTCGCGCAGCAGGATAAAAAAAACCGGTCATTGCGCCGGTTTTTTTGTGTGCAAAGCCCTTTCTTCACAGCAGCCGTTGCTCGCTGTTGTCAGCCTCTACCTTGGGCGCGCTCTGTTGATTTTATTAGACCGTTGAATTTGCCCTGTGTATCATGCGAGGCCGCGCTGCCGCGGTGTTTCTTGTGGCAATAGCGGATTGGTTTTTTTGATGTCGCATTGGCGACAAAGTTTTTCATACCTCGAAGCTTGCCTCATATTTTTCGGAGCCATTCTTACCGTGCCGACTAGCATTACCACAACATCCGCAGCTGCTCGCGACAGAGCATACCCCCTTGCAGACGGCATGACTCAGCGTATAGCTATTGGCGTTGAGTACAACGGCAGGCACTTTCATGGATGGCAGCGTCAGGCTTCGCCGGACCTACCGACGGTCCAGGGTGCCCTTGAGCCGGCAATTAGTCGGGTAGCCAACCATCCAGTGCAGTTAGTCTGTGCTGGGCGCACCGATGCGGGCGTGCATGCTAGTGCTCAAGTTGCTCATTTTGATGTGGCCGTTGAGCGCCTAAATAAAGCGTGGGTGGCGGGTGTGAATAGCCTGCTGGTGCCCGCGGTCCGTGTTGTTTGGGCGGCGCCGGTAGAGGCTTTATTTCATGCACGTTTTTCAGCGGTGGCCCGACAATATCAATACTGGATCCACAATACTCAGATCGCGCCTGGAATTTTTGCAGGCCAGCTAACGCACTTCCCCCGTCCGCTTGATGCGGCTTTAATGAATCAAGAGGTTCAATGCTTGCTGGGTGAGCAGGATTTTTCCTCGTTTCGTGCGGCTGGCTGTGAAAGTCGCACGGCGATGCGCAATGTTCATCATGTGCAGGTGTTTCGGAGCGGTCAGCGAGTGTGCATAGAGATAAAAGCCAATGCTTTTTTATTGCACATGGTCCGTAACATTGCAGGCAGTCTTATGGCTGTGGGTAGCGGCGCTAAGCCCGGTGGCTGGATGCAAGAGGTGTTGCAGCGCAAAGATCGAACTCAGGCCGCGGCCACAGCTAGCCCGGCTGGCCTTTATTTACGACGTGCCGTTTACCCTAGTGTGTTCCATTTACCCGAGAGTGAGTCGCTGCTTTTTGGCGAATAAATTAGGGTGCTTGGTATTACTGGTATGAGATAGCCGCAGCGCAATACAGGCTTATTTGTTAATATTATTTAATTCAATAAGCCAATAGACGAGACGGTTGATCTTGGGTGCTTAGTCTCGAGTTATTGACCAACAAGTTCTATCCAAATCTTCGACGGTACAGATTGATGTCGCCAAGCCGAATTAAAATATGCGGGTTGACTCGCAGCGAAGATGTTCGCTGCGCTGTTGCTTGTGGTGCCGATGCGCTGGGTTTTGTTTTTTATGAGGCCAGTCCGCGCTCTGTAACTATTGAGCAGGCGGCTCGATTACTCGACGACTTACCTCCCTTCGTTACAGCGGTGGGTCTTTTTGTGAACGCTGATAATCACTTTATTCAAGAGGCGGTTGAGCGCTTGCCTTTGAGCTTATTGCAGTTTCATGGTGACGAAACGCCTGCACATTGCGAAGCGGCGGGGCTGCCTTATATCAAAGCGGTGCGACTGCCGCTTGTCGATGCGGAGCAAGCGGTAAAAGACCAAGCAAAACTTGCTCTTAGTCAGGAAATGCAGCAGCACACCCAAGCCTGTGGGTTTTTGCTGGATGCGCTGTCTAATGCGGCTCGCGGTGGCACAGGTGAGCAATTTGATTGGGACTTGCTGCCGGCGCAAAATAGTCGCCCTTTGGTTTTGGCAGGCGGATTAAACGCAAATAATGTGGCAGCGGCCATTAGGGCGCATCGGCCTTATGCTGTAGATGTCAGTAGTGGAGTTGAGATATCGGCAGGTATCAAGGATGCCAAAAAGATCGAAAAGTTTGTGCAGACCGTAGTAAATAGTTGTTAGCAGTAGGTCTATTCTGAATCAGGCAGACCTCTGCTAGTTGCGGTGCCGGTTGGTGTTCGGTAGGAAAAGTTAATATTTGAGAGTAGGAGCGTTATGAATAGCAAAACAGACAGTAGCATAATCTCATCGCCTGTTGATTACGGCGCGGTGCCTGATGCCCGTGGGCATTTTGGGCCCTATGGTGGTCGATTTGTTGCTGAGACACTGATTTCGGCTTTGGATGACTTGCAGGCTTTGTACTTAAAGCTAAAAGATGACGCGTCTTTTCAGCAGGAGTTTGACAAAGACCTTGCGCACTATGTGGGCCGGCCTTCGCCTGTTTATCATGCCGAGCGCTGGAGCAAGCAGTTGGGCGGTGCACAGATTTACCTCAAGCGTGAGGACCTCAATCATACCGGTGCGCACAAAATCAATAACACGGTCGGCCAGGCATTGTTGGCAAAGTTTATGGGCAAGCCGCGAGTTATTGCAGAAACGGGGGCGGGGCAGCATGGTGTGGCTACCGCAACTATAGCGGCCAGATTTGGTATGGAGTGTCAGGTATTTATGGGCGAGGAGGACGTTCATCGGCAATCTTTGAATGTGTACCGCATGAAGCTTCTCGGTGCCGAAGTTATTCCTGTTAAGTCAGGTAGCAGGACCTTGAAAGATGCAATGAATGAGGCCTTGCGTGACTGGGTCACGAATGTAGACAATACCTTTTACATTATCGGCACCGTGGCAGGTCCTGCGCCTTATCCGCAATTGGTTCGGGACTTCCAATCGGTTATTGGCCGTGAGGCTCGACAACAAATGATAGACCGCACTGGCCGACTGCCTGATGCGTTAGTGGCGTGTGTGGGAGGAGGCTCTAATGCTATCGGGTTGTTCCACCCTATGCTTGAGGATGCCTCGGTTGCTATGTATGGCGTGGAGGCTGGTGGGTTTGGTTTAGAAACCGGCAAGCATGCAGCGCCTTTGAGTGATGGACGGCCCGGCATATTACACGGAAACCGAACCTATTTAATGGAAGATGAGGGGGGGCAAATCATTGAAACCCACTCAATATCAGCAGGTCTCGACTATCCGGGTGTAGGGCCCGAGCACTCGTGGTTAAAAGATCTTGGGCGCGTCAATTATGTAGCCGTTAATGATGATGAAGCAATGGACGCTTTTCGCACGCTGACTCAAATAGAGGGCATAATGCCGGCGCTAGAGACGAGCCATGCCTTGGCATACGCAGCTAAATTAGCAACGACAATGGATAAAGATCAAACGATAATGGTTAATCTTTCGGGTCGAGGCGACAAAGATATTTTAACGGTGGCTGAGCTCGATGGTATTACATTGTAGCGTCGGCTTTACATTAGTCACTGCTATGTGCGCGGTTAGTCATAGCTAAAGTCAACAGCACGCCCTGTGCCTTGAAAAAGAGAATTACGTTTTGAGTCGGATTAAAGCTACGCTGGCAAACCTTAAAAGCACTAATCGCAAAGCCATTATTCCTTATATTGTGGCGGGCGATCCCGAGCCTGAGGCCACCGTCACGTTGATGCATGCATTGGTTGATGCAGGGGCCGATATTATCGAGCTAGGTGTACCGTTTTCCGATCCTATGGCCGAAGGGCCGGTCATACAGTTGGCACATGAACGAGCACTTGTGCATCATGTAAGCCTGACGCACGTGTTGCAGATGGTATCTGTGTTTCGTGAAACTAATCAGCAAACGCCATTAGTTTTGATGGGTTACGCCAATCCGATCGAGGCAATGGGTTACGTTGCCTTTGCGCAGCAGGCTGCCAATGCTGGGGTTGACGGCGTTTTGACTGTGGATATGCCGCCTGAAGAAATCGGCGACCTAGGCAGTCTGTTGATTGAGCAGGATATAGACAGTATTTTGCTGATCTCGCCGACTACTTCACCGGATCGCATCGAAAAAATTTGTGCCAAGGCAAGCGGCTATATATATTATGTTTCACTCAAGGGCGTGACTGGCGCAGGGAATCTAAATGTCCCCGAGGTGGCTGCGCAGGTTGGTTTAATTAGGCAGTGTACTTCTCTGCCTATCTGTGTAGGTTTCGGTATTAAGGATGCTGCTTCGGCTAAATCTGTTGCGGGCATTGCCGATGGAGTAGTGGTTGGCAGTGTACTGGTTAGCAATATCGCTGCGGCAGCAGAACAACAAATGCCCGGAGACTTGAACGTAACGGCCTTAGGTGAGATTGTTGCAAAGTTAGTTAAAGATATTTCGGTTGGCGCGAATAGCGTCGAGTAAATACAGATGACGAGTTATAAAAGTGTATGAGCTGGTTAGATAAAATAAAACCTTCGTTTGTATCGGCAGTTGACGAAAAAGCGGATCATCGTGCCTCAGTACCTGAGGGGCTATGGAAGAAGTGTGTGCGTTGTGATGCGGTGCTTTACCGCCCCGAATTAGAGAAAAACTTGGATGTATGCCCGAAATGTCAGCACCATATGCGCATCGATGCGCGGCGTAGGCTTGATGTTTTTCTTGATGAAGAGGATCGTGAAGAGTTGGCCATGGACGTATTGCCCGTTGATCGACTCAAGTTTAAAGATACTAAAAAGTATAAAGACCGCCTCATTCAAGCGCAAAAGAAAACCGGCGAGAAAGATGCTTTGGTGGTCATGTCGGGTACCGTACAAAATCGGCCATTGATTGCGGCAGCCTTTGCATTTAGTTTTCATGGCGGTTCAATGGGCTATGCCGTTGGAGAAAAATTTACTCGTGCAGCCAATGCGGCTCTTGCTGCGAAATGTCCGCTGGTTTGTTTTAGTGCAACCGGCGGAGCACGCATGCAGGAAGCACTGATTTCGCTGATGCAGATGGCCAAGACGAGTGCCGTGCTTGAAAAAATGAAGTTGGCCGGCGTGCCGTATATTTCGGTAATGACCGATCCGGTTTATGGCGGTGTCTCGGCTAGTTTGGCAATGCTGGGCGATATTAATATTGCCGAACCCAATGCGCGGGCTGGCTTTGCAGGGCCTAACATCATAGAGCAAACAATTCGGCAAAAGCTTCCGCCAGGGTTTCAGCGTAGCGAGTTTTTGCTTGAGCGTGGTGCCATAGATATGATCGTTGCGCGTGCAGATATGCGGGCGACCATAGCAAGGCTGTTAGATAAGCTTATGACAAGTAACGATGAGCCCGATGTGGAAATGCTTGAAGCCGATAGTCAGCAGCACGGGGGGTTGGGCGGAGCCTCAAAGTCCGCAGCGATTGGGTCAGAGCA
>ENA-OQVM01001028-OQVM01001028.1-marine-metagenome-genome-assembly--contig:-NODE-1028-length-39434-cov-5.805143_pt1 | contig 39434 bp, 38 predicted proteins | sample MGYA00237776_ERZ505498 | MGnify/ENA primary metagenome ERZ505498 (study PRJEB26159, sample SAMN06265151) | marine metagenome | isolation source: Helgoland LTER site | place: Germany:Helgoland, sampling...
GCGGTCTTCGCGCATGATCCGTACGTCATGTCCGATGGCACACATGAAACCTGCACCGAACGCATGGCCGTTGACGGCGGCAATGGTCGGCATTGGCAGTGTGATGATCCGGCCCATGACTTCCATGAACTCCGCGCCGAACGTTTGGCGATCACCACCGCGGTGTTCACCCTCGCTCGAGATCCACTCAAGGTCCAACCCATTCGAGAAGAACTTGTCGTGGGCAGACATGGTGACCAGAGCCGCTGCGCCCTCGGAGGCTTCCACCTCGTCGAGCGCCTTGGCGAACTCTCGCACAAATGATGTGTTCCAACGATTCTCGTCGTCGACCATGGTGAGGACGAAGACGGCGTCATGGCGTTCTAGCTCAATCATGGGGTTGACCGTAGAGCCACCATCGTACCGAGCGCTATTCAACTGTTTTTCAGCTCAACTGTTTTTCAGCTGGCTTGCTCAGCCCGGGCGCACCCAAACCATTGGGTCGTTTGTTCCGTCGTGTTCGCTATTGGAGAGCTCGGCACGACCCACCACCATGTGGTGCACCTCATCTGGCCCGTCGGCCAAACGCAGTGTTCGGATCTGCGTGTACATCGATGCCAGCGGCGTGAACTGTGAAACCCCAAGCCCACCGTGCATCTGGATGGCTTGATCGATGATGTCGCATACGCGGTGAGGCACCATGGCCTTCACCGCACTGACCCACACCCGAGCATCGTGCATGGGTAATTCATCCATTGCCTTGGCAGCTTGCAGCACCATCAACCGCATAGCTTCGAGCCCGATACGGACCTTTGCGATGTTCTCGGTATTTCCGCCGAGTTTGGCCAACGGCTTACCGAAGGCTTCGCGCGACATGCCTCGTGACACCATCAACGACAGCGCCCGTTCGCCCGCGCCGATTGCCCGCATGCAGTGATGGATTCGCCCCGGCCCGAGGCGGAGTTGGGAGATCTCGAAACCTCGACCCTCGCCGAGCAGCATGTTGCCTGCCGGTACTCGAACATTATCGAGCCGAATCTGCATATGGCCGTGGGGTGCATCATCTATATTGAAGATTTGCATCGGGCGCAGATTCTTTACCCCAGGGGTATCAAAGGGCACCAACACTTGAGAATGACGTGAATGGCGTGGCGCATCAGGGTTGGTGTTAACCATAACGATCATAATTTTACAGCGCGGATCACCGGCACCAGAGATCCAAATCTTCTCACCGTTAAGTACCCACTCATCGCCATCGGCAACACAGCTCATGGCAATATTGGTGGCGTCAGATGAAGCGACCTGAGGCTCAGTCATGGCATAGGCAGAGCGAATTTCACCGGCCAACAGCGGCTTCAACCAGGTTTCTTTCTGCTCTTCGTTACAATAGCGAGCCAACACTTCCATATTGCCCGTATCCGGCGCGGCGCAGTTAAACACTTCAGGTGCCAGGTGTGAACGACCGGTTTGCTCTGCAATATAAGCGTATTCAACGGTATTTAGACCATGACCGCCTTCGAAATGGGTGAGAAAGAAATTCCACAGATTTTTTGCTTTGGCTTTTGATTTTAAGCTTTCGAGAATTTCAGTCTGACGCTCGGTATAAGTCCAGCGATCGCCTTTCTCTACTTCAGCGTGATATTCCTGCTCGAGGGGCAAAATTTCTAGATCAATAAACTGGGTTACTTCTTCCAGAATTGGTTTGAGCTTGTCACTAATACCTAAATCCATCGTCTCTATCCTTCTTATTATTTTGGTGATTTTTATTCTGACAACATTCTAATACAGCCAGAAGGGAAAGCGGGGCATCATTGCTGATAAGCCCCTAATAACTGTTATTTGCTTAACTTAGTAACCGCACAGCAGTGCAAAACGGTCGGTATGGTAACTGTTGTCACCAAACATGATCTGCGCTGGCCGTGCACGCTTCATAAAGAAGCCAATTTCATATTCATCGGTCATGCCAATACCGGCATGCATCTGAACCGCTTCATTAGTGGACAACTCAGTCACTTGGCAGAGCTTGGCTTTGGCTACGCTAGCCAGAACCGGCGCCTTAGCATCGCCTTCATCCATTGCTTGCAGCGCTTTTAATACCACTGATTTGCACAGCTCAATCTGACTCCACCAATCCGCAGCGCGGTGCTGCAGTGCCTGGAATGAACCAATCAGCACACCAAACTGCTTGCGCTCTTTTAGGTATTGCAGAGTGCGATCAAAGCTTTCCTGACAGATACCCAACATCTCAGCCGCCAGATAGACATTGCCCGCATCCAGTGTTCCAGAGAGTGCCTTAAAGCCCTTGCCCTCTTCACCTAAGAGCGCAGTTTCAGCCACTTCAACATTGGTGAAAGTGATATTGGCGTAGTTACGTGTATCGGCCATTTCAGTGCGCTCAACCTCAACACCAGCGGCGCTGCGATCCACAACAAATAGACTTATGCCCTTTGTCTCACCTGCTTCACCGGCAGTGCGCGCCGCGACAATTAACTTGTCCGCGGTGCTGCCATCGGCAACAAAACGCTTGGCGCCATTTAACACATAGCTGCCATTTTGCTTTACTGCGCTCATGGTGATTTGCGTCGGGGCGTGATGAATTTTCTCATCAACCGCTAGTGCAGTGGTTATTTCGCCACCAGCAATGGCGCCGAGCAACTCTGCTTTCTGTTCTTCGCTGCCGGCAAGATTAATCGCCGTTACGCCGAGCACGGCAGTAGCAAAAAGCGGTGACGCAGTAAGTGTGCGTCCACTTTGCTCAACAATTTGGCCCATACCCACATGACCAAAATCTAATCCGCCATAGGCTTCGGGAACCAAAATAGCCGCCCAACCCATATTCGCCATCTGTGCCCAGAGATTCTCTCCATAACCAGTTTGGCTGCCAGCATCGCGCTGCTTGCGCAGCTCCGCTACTGGTGCAAACTCAGCGAGAAAACCCTGCGCTGACTCTTTGAGCATCTGTTGCTCTTCGTTTAATACTAATGCCATGATTCTGTCCCTTTAAATTCTTTTAATGCTCTCAAAGCCGATTAGCCAAGGCCGAGGATATTTTTCGCGATAACGTTTAACTGAACCTCTGAGGTGCCGCCTTCGATTGAGTTGCCCTTGGTGCGCAACCAGGTGCGCGGCAACCAGCCACCATTTGAGGCTTCACCATTCCAAACCATGCCATCGCTGCCATTGATCTTGAGCAGTGTTTCAAAGCGACGTTTGTTCAACTCAGTACCAAAGTACTTGAGCATCGCCGAAGTAGCACCCACACCCTGACCGGATTTAACCTCATCGGTTACACGCTCTGCTGTCAGAGCAAAACAGGCGCCGTCAATTTCCCAGGCCGCCACTTCGGCGCGCAGAATGGGGTTGTTCATGCGGCCCTGTTCTAGACCCAACACTTGGGAAGCATGTTGGCCGAGGCTTTCACCGCCCACTTCAGCCATACCCATGCCACCAATCATTTCACGCTCATGGGTGAGCAGATATTTGGCGATAGTCCAACCATGATTTATATCACCCACCACCTGATCTTTTTCAACACGCACATCGTCGAGGAAAGTTTCACAGAAGGGTGAGCTACCGGAAATAAGCTTGATCGGCTTCGGCGTCACACCAGGTGTTTCCATGTCGAAGAGCACCAGACTGATACCCATTTGCTTCTTGGCTTCAGTGTCGGTGCGCAGCAGGCAGAACATCCAGTCGGCTTTGTCGCCATAGGAGGTCCAGACTTTTTGACCATTGGCGATAAAGTGATCGCCCATATCTTCACCCTTGGATTGCAGACCGGCCAAATCTGAACCAGCACCTGGCTCGGAATAACCCTGACACCAGCGAATCTCACCGCGAACAATCGGCGGCAGATGCTGTTGCTTGAGCGCTTCAGAGCCAAACTTAAGCAGTGCAGGACCAATCATCCAGATACCAAAGCTGTCCAGTGGTGATCGAGCATTAATCATTGCCAGCTCTTCTTTCAGCACTTTGTGCTGGCCTTTATCGAGTCCGCCACCACCGTATTCCGTGGGCCAATCTGGCGCGGTCCAGCCTTTAGCGGCCATGCGCTCCATCCACAACTGCTGGTCTTCACTGGCAAACTGGTAGTTGCGACCACCCCAACAGGCATCATCGCCACCGCTGGTGGGCTGGCGCATTGATACCGGGCAGTTCTGCTCTAGCCAGTCCCGAGTTTCGTGCCTAAAAGCTTGTAAATCACTCACATTAGTCTCCTGCTGTGTCACACAAATAGAAAGTGTTAAAAAAGCGACTGCCAAGATAGCAATCACTGAGTATTTTTGATGAATTGAACTTACAGTATGTTATTGTGACTTTCAAGTATTTGCAGCTTATAGCCTGTATTTTAAGTACCACTGGTCGTTATTTGAACTAGCAATACAGACTGCTAACAACCATCATGTAGGTCGAGAAAAAAACTACCATAATAAGCCGCTAAAGCCGAAAGCCTTAAGTGGCAACGCTAAATTAACAGGGGGAAATCATGAGCCAAGATAACAAGAGCATCGTTTTAGCCAGCCGCCCAGTAGGACAGCCCACAGCCGATAACTTCCGACTGGAGACCACTGCCATCGCGCCAATCACTGAAGGCCAGATACTGATCAAGACCCTCTATCTATCTCTCGACCCCTATATGCGTGGCCGCATGAGTGCAGCCAAATCCTACGCTGACCCAGTGGCCATTGGCGAAGTGATGACGGCAGAAAGCGCCGGCATAGTCGTGGAATCCAAATCCGCACTTTATGCCGTGGGCGATCATGTGTGCAGTCGCTCTGGTTGGCAGGAATACTTTGTCAGCGAAGAAAAAGATCCCATGACCTACAAGGTCGATGCCTCCAAAGTTCCACTCTCCGCCTATCTGGGTGTCTGTGGCATGCCAGGCCGCACCGCTTACTTTGGCCTAAAGACCCAGGGCAAACCTCAAGCCGGCGAGACCCTAGTGGTTTCCGCCGCCTCTGGTGCTGTGGGTTCAGCAGTGGGCCAGATCGGCAAAAAGCTCGGCCTCCATGTGGTGGGCGTAGCCGGTGGCCCGGGCAAATGTGCCTATGTAAAAGATCAGCTGGGTTTTGATCAGGTGGTCGATTACAAAGCTGGCAACCTGGATGCGGATCTCGCCGCTGCCTGCCCCAATGGTATTGATATCTATTTTGAATCCGTCGGTGGTGCCTTAACCGAAGCCGTTGCCAAGCAGTTAAATGCCGGTGCACGAGTGCCCATCTGCGGCTATATCTCCAACTACAATTCTACTGATATCAGCAAAGAGCGCACGCCGTTTCATATCTTCGGTGAGCTGGAAACACCACCGGCGCACAAATTCTTTTTGGTCTTTGACTACGTCGATGATTACCCAGAGGCCAACAGTGCACTGACTGACTGGGTTGCCAATGGTGAACTGAAATATCAGGAGACCATGGTTGAAGGTCTAGAGAGAGCACCGGAGTATTTCTCCTGGCTGTTTAGCGGCAAAAACTTTGGCAAGCTAGTGGTAAAGATTGCCGATCAATAATCATTATTATAAACCCTGTTTTAAAGGAATAAAGGCTGCATGAGCGAAGCACTGCAACAACTACTGGATATTCTCGAGCTGGAAAAAATTGACGAGACTATTTATCGCGGCGTGACACCGCAAACCACTAACAAGCGGGTCTTCGGTGGCCAGGTTTTTGCTCAGGCTATGCGTGCCGCTCAGGACACCGTGCCGGAGGATCGCATGGTGCACTCCCAGCACGGCTACTTCTTGCGCCCTGGTGATCCCAGTGTGCCGATTTTGTATCAGGTGGATGGCATTCGCGATGGCGGTTCTTTTACCACTCGCAGAGTGGTTGCCTCCCAGCGTGGCAAGGCTATTTTTAGTACCGAACTGTCATTTCAGGTGGTTGAACCAGGCCTGTCCCATCAGGCAGATATGCCGGACTGTGTTGGACCTGAGGGTCTTGAAGATGACAATGTGCGCTGGGCCAAGCTGAGAGAGGCGCTGGCTGACAAAGCCCAAACTGGCGCCATAGCCCATCGCCCGGCATTGCGGCCAATAGAAATGCGCACAGTCAATCCAGTGGATCTTGCCAATCCAACAGTCCATCCGGCTGAACAATTTGTCTGGGTTAAAGCTGCGGGATCACTCTCTGAAAAAGCTCAGAACCCCGGTCTTCAGCGTGCCATTTTGGCCTATGCCTCAGACTTCAGTTTAATGGGAACCTCACTGCTGCCCCATGCAATTAATTTTATGAACAGCAAACTACAGGCGGCATCCCTGGATCACTGCATCTGGTTTCACGATGAATTTAAAGTGGATGAATGGATGCTCTACTGCATGGACAGTCCGCGCAGCAGCCACAGCCGTGGCCTCAGTCGCGGCTCGTTCTTTTCTCGGGATGGCAGGCTGGTTGCCAGCACTATTCAAGAGGGCTTGATACGTTTGCGCAGCTAACCGCTTTTTAAGACAGTTTAAGAGACTAAAAGCTGTTTAATCGGCTAAAAGCTTTTCCAACGCAGCCCTAATTTGAGCCGGAATCGCAACTGACTTGTCGGTGGCGCGATTAACAAATACATGAGTAAAGGTGCCGACTGCGGAAGCAGTTTCAGCACCCTTCTTAAAAATCGCGATACCGTATTCCACTGAACTGTTACCTAACTTATTGACCCGCAATCCGACATCAATTTTATCTGGATAGGCAATCGGCGATTTGTACTGACAGTTGGATGCCACCACAAAACCAATGATCTCGGCGCTGTGAATATCCAAGCCGCCCTCTTCGATTAAAAACTGGTTGGCCACTGAATCAAAGTAGCTGTAATAGACCACATTGTTCACATGACCATAGATATCGTTATCCATCCAACGGGTGGTAATGTCGGTGAAGTAAGAATAATTGGCACGTTCAGTCATGGATTAAAACGCCTGCTGGTAGATCGAAAGCGCGTCATCAAGACTCAGCTCCCGGGGATTATTGATTAACAGTCGCTGCTGCAACATCGCCTCTTGGGCTAGCTTGGGCAGATCCGACTCGGCAATATTCATCTGACTTAAACGGGTCTGTAAACCTAAGTCGGCGGCCAGGGTTAGAAAGTACTCTGCCAGCAGTTCACTCAGCTCTAGGGGGTCAGAGGGCAAGTTTCTGCCGGGCAAAATAATCGGCGCTAGTTCAGCGTACAACTCAGATGCCGCCGAGGCATTAAAACGCAGCACATGGGGCAGAACCAGTGAATTACTCAGGCCGTGGGGAATATGATAATTGCCACCCAGGGGATAGGCTAAAGCATGAACTGCGGCTACCGGTGCATTGGCAAAAGCCTGGCCCGCTAGCATGGCGCCTAACAACATAGCCTCTCGCGCTTGCAGATTATCCCCCTGTTTGACTGCGGTAGAGATATTGTTCGCCATCAGCCGAAGAGCCTCGCGGGCCAACATATCGGACAGGGGATTCTTTAGGCGTTTGCTGGTGTAGGCCTCGATGGCGTGAACCATGGCATCGATACCGGTAGCTGCTGTGACTGCTGGTGGAAGACCCAAGGTCAGCTTGGCATCGAGAATGATCTTGTCCGCCAGAAGGGTTCGGCTAACGACTCCAGCTTTGGTGGTTTCGCCGGTGGTAATAATCGACACCATGGTCGCTTCAGAGCCGGTGCCTGCAGTAGTTGGCACCTGAATCAATGGCAGTCGCCCGCCGCTGATTTGGTCGACACCGTAAATATCAGCGAGCTGTTGTTCGCCTTTGATCAGGACTGCAAGTAGTTTGGCAACATCCATAGAGCTACCGCCACCAAAGCCGATAACGCCATCGCAGCCAAAGGCCTGAGCTGATGCCACGGCATCCATCACCACCGACTCTGGAGGATCGGCAACTACATCGCTGTAGACACTGAGTTCAATCTTGTTGGCTTTGAGGTTTGCTACCGCCGCATCCAGTAAACCGAATTTAATGATGCCTGGATCGGTGACGATTAGCGCCCGTTTGATGCCCATGGCCGCGGTGAGGTCGCCAAGCTGGCTCGACGTGTCGGGGCCGACTAGGACATCGGGTACTGCGCTGTGGAGGAAATTAGTCATAACATTCTGTCGCTTTTATTATTGTTTTATTATTGTTTTATTTTGGTTTGGGAGAGGTCTGGATGAGATCCTTCGGCTTCGCTCAGGGTGACAGGCTGGGGTGTCATCCGACCGCTTCAATCTTGTCATCCCGACAGAGCGAAGCGACGAGGGATCTCTTACTCAGCACCAACCGCCATCAATCCATTTACAAACAAATGAAAATACGCCGCCGACAATGCCTTACTGTCCAAATTAGTCACTCGATTAACCAAATCCGGACTCGCCTCAACCGCACCGGACAGCATATATTGCGCCACACTAGAATCCGTATCCCGCAATGTCTTGTCTTCAAGCCCCTGCCTAATATAAGCCCCCAGCTGCTCACTATTAGCACTGGTCGCTTTAAGAATTCTTTTGCGGTGTTCCTGGTCCAGAGATGGCAACGCACGATAACGAATCAGCGGTCCATCTTCAGAAAACTGCACATTAAATAAATAGCGCAGTGCCAACTCAAGTTTCTCCACGCCCGTGCCCTGAGCACTGTCGGCCTCAGCCAGTAACAACCGCTCAACATCGAGAGTGCGGTTAAAACACTGATAGAGCAGCTCTTCTTTATTTTTAATATGGTAGTAAAAAGCCCCTTTGGTCACTTCCAGAGAACTGGCAATTTCATCCAAGGAGGTGCCCTTATAGCCCTTCTGATTAAAGAAGATCGAACCCACCCGATAGAAGGCCTCGCGCTTCATGCGGTTTTGCACATCGCGGTCAAAACTGTCTAAATCTAGATGGCTTAAATCGGGGAAATCAATCTCGGCAAACTGATGGCATTGGGCTGCCAAGCCATTGAGCATAACATCCAACACTGCATCAACCACAGGTTGCGGATTGGCCGCATGACTGCGGTTAAGCCACACCGGAAACCATTGAATAATCGAAAAAATCGCCGAACTCACCACCGCTGAATCCTGTTTTTCAATTAGGCCCTGAGCCATTCCTTGGTCGACCATATCGCAGCACAGCTGAAAAATTTCATCCCAGCGCCGGGCTATATCCTCGGCATGATTTGGATCCAGGGAGGTGACTTCCGTAAGCATGGCAAAGTGCGGTGCCTTGCCATTGAGAGTGTCGATATATTGATTAAAGTGGCCGCGGACCATTTCAACAATTTTTTCGACGCCGTTAGCATCCAGGCTGTTGGCTTGGCGGGCCTTCTCCAGCCACATATCGCAGCTCGCGACATAACATTGATAGACTAGATCTTCTTTGGTTTTTACATAATAGTAAACGCAGGTTTTGGTCAGCTTGAGACTGCCGGCAATATCCACCAGGGTGGTCGCACGGGAACCCTGCCAGTTAAATAGCTGCGCAGCTTCAGACAGAATCGACTGAAACTTAAGCTGGTGCTGACGGCCTTTGGAGAAAGGCGAGGCGATTTTTTTATCGGCAGCTAAGTTCATCAGATTCCAAGTAATGTTTTATATATCCCAAGAGATCCTTCGACTGCGCTCAGGATGACAGACTGGGGTGTCACGCGATGCACTCGCTTTGCCATCCCGACCATATAATACTTTGTCATCCCGACCGCAGTGGAGGGATCTCATCCAGCCGACAGAAGATCCTCCGGCGGCGCTCAGGATGACAATGTAGAGCGCAAAGCGACGAGGGATCTCTCATCCAGTTAAAGTGAATAATTATACTTTGGAGAAGAATAACATACTCAACTACTACCTCCACAACTCAAACTGAACGCAGAGAGGTTTACTGAGAAGCATAGAAGCAGTTTAAAAAGCGCTATAAACCATCTTGACCGCGGCAATAATCAACACCCCAGCAAGCAGTTTACGCAGGGCAGTAGAACTCGCCCGATGAGATGCCAGCTCTGCGCCAAGCAGACAACCAGCAAAGGCCGCAAGCATCAACCAGCCCGTACCCAGAGGCCAAGGCTGAGCGCTAACAACATACCCAGCGAGCCCGGCAATAGAATTAAGCAGAATAAAACCCGCGGCAATGGCGGTGCTTTGACGCACGGTGCACCAGCCGAAAATCAGTAATATTGGGCTTAAAAACACCCCGCCACCGATTCCGGTTAAGCCTGCGGAGAAGCCTAATAGCACACCCACAGACAACACTAACCACAGAGCCGGTAACTGAATCTCTTGACTGGCTTTATTACTCACCAGCATGCGTATCGCAGCCAAACCAAGCAGCAAACCCACCAGTAGGCGATAACTGAAAATATCTATAACCCATAACCCGCCAATAAAAGCTGCTGGTGTGGATGCCATTACCAGAGGCCAGAACAGCTTGTAGGGCATAAGTTTATAGGGTTGAAAGCGATACAGTAGCCAACAGGTGACCACTATATTCATCACCAGAGCTGCGGGACGCATCTCTTGAGGAGCCAGCCCCCAAAGTGCCATAGCAGCTAGATAACCCGAGGCGCCACCATGACCAACAGAAGAGTAAAGCACCGCCATCAAGGCGATAGCGGCGAGTAACCAGTAGGAGTATTCAAAGACAAAAAGTGATTCTAAACTCATTGACCTCAGCCGCCGGTCATATTCATAAAGCGCACTATATCCACCTGTTCAGGATCGAAATGATGACGCTCGGGCTTGTGACCAATGGCTTCAACAATTTTACTTTTTAACAGTTCAGCGTCGCCGGGATGGCTGCGCAATATCTCCCGCAGATCGAGGCTATCTTGGTTACCCAAACAGAGTAACAAGCGCCCTTCTGCGGTCATACGCACGCGGTTGCAGGATTCGCAGAAGTTATTCGACATGGGCGAGATAAAACCAATTTTGCTATCGCTGTTGGCCACCTGCATATAACGAGATGGGCCACCGGTGGTTTCGGCGCTGTCCACCATGGTGAACTCTGCGGCTAACTGCTCGCGAACCTGGGCACTGGTAATCTGGGTGTTAACCCTTTTGTGAGAAGATATTTCTCCCAGAGGCATCTCTTCAATAAAGGAGATATCCATGCCGTTATCCACAGCAAAGCGCGCAAGATCAACTACCTCGTCGTCATTGAAGCCAGCCAGAATAACCGCATTGAGTTTAATTTTGCCAAAGCCCACAGCATTGGCGGCGTGAATGCCTTCCAGTACCTGACTGAGATCGCCAACCCGAGTGAGCTGTTTAAAGCGTTCGGTTTTTAGGCTATCGACACTGATATTTAAGCGTGAAATACCCGCGTCTTTTAATGGCTGGGCCATGGTCGGCAACAGCAGACCATTGGTGGTCATGGTCAGCTCATCCAATCCAGGCAAGGCTGACAGAGAACTGACTAACTTGAGAATATCGCGGCGAACAAGCGGCTCGCCACCAGTAAGGCGAATCTTTCGAATACCCAATTCCACAAAAGCCGTTGCCGCATCGCGCAGTTCTTCAAGGGAGAGAATCTGCTGCTTGGGCAGAAAGGTCATCTCCTCGGCCATGCAATAGGTGCAGCGCAGATTACAGCGATCGGTCACCGACAGACGCAGGTAGTCTACCGAGCGACCGAAGGGATCAATTAATGAGGTTGGCTGAGTCAAAGCATTGTCTTCCATGAGAAGGAGAAGGAGAAAGTTCTACTGCGAATAGGATAGCACATCGACTAGATCCCCCGCATCAATAGACTGACCCCTGGCTTGTCTAACAAAGACATCTCCCCAGCTTGCTGAGGCCAGTACGCCACTGCTCTGATTGGGGTAGATTTCAACAGTGCCATTCTGCAGTCGGGCGCGCAGATAGACCTCGCGACCCTCCCCGCTCTTAGCAAACTGGGCCTGGGCCTTGAAAAATCTTGGCGCTATATCGGCCAAGCCCTGACTGGCGAGCAAAAACGGCCGTGCCAGAATCATAAAGGTCACGAACACAGACGCTGGATTGCCCGGCAATCCTATAAAAGGTTTGTTGGCCACATGACCAAAGGCTAGAGGTTTGCCCGGTTTAATCGCCACTTTCCAAAAATCGAGTTCGCCAGCTTTGGCTACGGCATCTTTGACATAGTCTTCCTCGCCAACGGATGCCCCGCCAGCGCTAATAATAATATCTCCCATATCAGCGGCTTTGATTAACACGGCATCAGTGGCCTCAGGACTGTCTGCCACTGTGCCTAAATCTACTGGAGTCATGCCCAACGATTGAATCAAGCCGATTAGGGTGGCGCGGTTGGAGTTGTAGATCTGTCCTGGCTTCAATGGGATGCCCGGTTCTACCAGCTCATCGCCAGTAGAGAATATCGCCACGCGCAATGGTTTAAAGACCTCGACCATTGCAATACCAATGGATGAGAGCAGACCCATTTCCTGAGCGCGAATTTTGGTGCCCGCAGTCAAAATAACCTGACCTGCCTGAATATCCTGACCTCGCGGTCTGACATTGCCCTGCGCTTTTACCCCAGTATCGACTTCAACTATTCCATTACTCTCAATGCAGTTTTCCTGCATAGCAACTGTATTTGCTCCGGCGGGAATCTCTGCGCCGGTAAAGATTCGTGCCACCGTATTGGAGGCCAGTGGCTGCGGTGCGGTGCCAGCGGCAATGCGTTGACTGAGAGGTAACGTAAACTGGTTTGCAGCGGCCTCGGCATAACAAAAAGCGTAGCCATCCATCGCGCTATTGTCCGCGGGAGGTACATCTACCGCTGCGCAAATGTCCGCCGCAAGAATGCGCCCAAGGCTATCCAATACCGATAGGGACTCGATTGCCGTTGCCGGTTTAGTGCTGGCAACAAGCTGACTAATAGCCTCTGAGACGCTGAGCATTAGACTGACTTCTTCCTTACATGCTGAACAAAGTTGCAGGGCTGAAAAGTGCTATCCAACTGCTCTTTGATAATGCCATTCCAACCGGTTTTGCAGGCGCCAGTGGATCCTGGCACGCAGAAGATAGCGGTATTGTTGGACAGCCCTGCCAGACAGCGGGACTGCACAGTGGAGGTACCAATTTCATCATAGGAGAGTTGACGGAATAGTTCACCAAAGCCTTCGATATGTTTGTCGAACAGTGGCGTCAGGGCTTCAGGGGTGCTGTCGCGGCCGGTAAAGCCGGTGCCACCGGTGGTGATGATCACTTCCACTTCAGGGTCGGCGATCCAAGTGGAGACCACGGCGCGCATTTGGTAGATATCGTCGATAACCAGCTTGCGATCGGCCAGGTGGTGACCCTCTTCTTCCAGGGCTTGCTGGAGAAAGGAACCGCTGGTGTCGGTTTCCAGACTGCGGGTGTCTGACACCGTGAGTATGGCGATTTTGACAAAACGTCTTGGGGCTGATGCATCGTGAGCCACGTTTATTACTCCTTTTGTTGATATTTAATTTGTCTAAGTCTTTTACTCTGTAATCTTGGGCCTTTTACTCTGTCAGCCTGTGCCTTTTACTTTGTCATCCTGAGCACAGCCACAGGATCTAATCAGCCTCTCCACAAACCACACAACCCTGCTTTGCACTAGCCGCCAACGCCAACCAGCGCCCAGCCTTGCCATCATAGCGTTGCATCTCACCATGCTGCTGAAAATAACCCAGCAGCATTCTTATCACCGTGGTCGCCTGCAAACTCCCCATGGCGCCCAACACCGGACCCACTACCCCAGAGTTTGAGCAATTCTGCATAGGCTCTGGAGAGTCTCGATCAATAATACAATTGAGGCACAAACTGCCATGGGCGGCAAAATCAAAAGCCACCAACTGCCCTTCCCAACCCAGCGCCGAGGCGCTGACAAAGCCAAGCTTATGCTTGTGACAGGCACTATTCATCAACTGCCGAGCCGCCAAGTTGTCAGTGCAGTCGACAACAATGTCCTGACTACCTATTAATTCATCTGTTATCTCGGTCTTATAACTGCTGACATTGATATGCGGATTCAACGCCCTCAACTCACGCTCAGCACATTTAACCTTGTACTCATCACAGTCAGTCTGGCGATAGAGGATCTGCCGCTGTAAATTACTCAGTTCAACCACATCTGGATCGCACAGAGATAAATGCCCAACCCCCGCCGCAGCCAAATACAACGCAACCGGACAACCGAGCCCACCGAGGCCAACAATCAACACCCGCGCCTCTGAGAGCTTCTGCTGCCCCGCCTCGCCAATATCGCCCATCAACAGATGGCGACTGTAGCGCATAAATTGCTCATGACTGAGTTCAAGGCTCACGCTAACAGTAACTCCGCTTCAGCCAAATCTTCCGGGGTATTGATGTTAAAAAACGGGTTTAACGGCTGCTCTGGCCAGTCGAGATAGACCGTATTTAACTCGGCTAAAAGAGGCTTAAAGCCACCCATTTTCTTCACTAACAATGTCTCTTCCACAGCTGGCAGCACGCGCTTATTCCACAGTGAAAAAGTCGGCTGAGCAAAACCCTGATAGCGGACACAGGCGATATCAGCATCATTTTTCGCCATCAGCTGATGCAGCTCAGCGACCAAATTATGCGGAATAAAAGGCCCATCACAGGGAACCAACATCAGGTAGCTGGTATCGCTCAGCTGGTCACTTTTCAGGGCACTCCAGAGACCGGTTAGAGGCCCCTGAAAGCCCTCTATGTGATCTGCGATAACGGTTAGAGATTGGTCGTCACAGAGGTCTGGACTGGCATTAATAAACAGCTCGCTCACCTGAGGTTCGAGCCGATCAACCACATGTTCGAGCAATGTCTTTTTATCTAGAATTGACTTGAACTTATCCTCATAACCCATTCTTTTAGAACGGCCAGCAGCCAGTATCAACCCATCAATTTTATTTATCATCTGAACCATCCCAGCGCGCTGCAGCCTGCTGATCTGAGGCTTTACTCTCGATCCACTGCTGCTCGCCATTGCGCCTTACCGACTTCCAGAAGGTCGCCTGAGTCTTGAGGTAGTCCATCAAAAATTGCGCGGCTTCGAAGGCATCGGCACGGTGCTGGCTGGCAACGCCAACTAGAACAATTTGATCCTTGGGCACTAGATCCCCTACCCGATGAATCACCGTGGTAGCAATCAAATTCCAGCGCTGGTTAGCCTGTTCAACAATGGTTTCCAGCAGGCTCTCAGTCATGCCCGGGTAGTGCTGTAGACTCAGCAAGTCGATAGGATTCTTTGTCGAAGACTGGTCTTGCCGATCTACTCCCCTATCTACTCCCCTATCTACTCCCCTATCTACTCCCCTATCTACTCCCCTATCTAGCTCGGAACCTAATTCGGAAACTAATTCGAAGTCACGCACCAGACCGGAAAAAGTCACCACCGCACCCACAGCAGAATCGCTCTGGCGAAGCAGTTGATACTCTTCCGCCAGATCAAAATCCTGCTGTTGAATACGGATGCGAGTGCTCATACTCATACTTAGCCGCCCGTCACCGGTGGTAAAAACGCCACTTCACCGCCATCGAATAAAGGCTGATCCCAGCCGACAATCATCTTGTTAACCGATACCAAGACCTGAGGCTGATGTAGCTCTCGGGCAAGATCTGGAAAATCCGCCGCCAATAGCTGGCGAATTTCAGCCGGTGTTGACGCCTCTATGGTCGCGGGCACTTGCTTGGCAAAGTCACCGAGGCGACCAAAAAATAGTAGATTAATCATTGCTAGACCAGTCTCCAGATTTCCCGCCAGTTTTCTCCAACAGCTTGGTTTGACGAATCACCATGCCTTTATCCAGACCTTTGCACATATCGTAAACCGTGAGCGCTGCAACAGATGCCGCGGTGAGGGCTTCCATCTCAACACCAGTCTTGCCGGTGGTTTTACACAGCGCGGTAATCACCAGGCTGTCCCCTTGCAGCTCAATATCCACAGTAATCTTGGACAGGGGCAATGGGTGGCACAGGGGAATCAGATCGCTACATTTTTTCGCTGCCTGAATACCGGCAATTCTCACTGTGGCAAATAGGTCACCTTTCGGCAGATTGTTATCCGTGATCGCCGCCACAATGGCAGGTGTCAACAAAACCTGAGACTGGGCTATAGCAGTGCGGGCAGTATCGGCTTTAGCGGATACATCGACCATATGGGCTTCGCCATTGGCGTTTAGATGACTTAGCTGGGTTGAGGGGGTTAAGAGCGACATAGAATTCGGTAACCATTAATACACTGAGTAGCTGCTCATTATGGCAAAGTCTGACAGGCATAGACACGCTTTAAGCGCAGCTAATCACTTTAAGAAGGTCGCCGTATCACTTAAGGCTAAGCGCTGGATATTTGGGACTAGAGCGTCCTCGGCAGGATAGCCCGCCACCAAGAGCAAAAACGGCCGCTCATGGCTCGGGCGCTGGAGAATTTCAGTGAGAAATTTCATCGGACTTGGGGTGTGGGTTAAGGTTGCCAGCCCCGCCTGATGCAGGGCCGTAATAAGCAGGCCCGTAGCAATGCCCACCGACTCAGGGGTGTAATAATTTTTATGCTTGCTGCCATCGGCGTCGATGGTGACCTTCTTGAGAAAGATCGCAATCAACGCTGGAGCGGTTTCCAGGAAGGGTTTATTGGCATCCGTGCCCAAGGGAGCCAGGGCGCCGAGCCACTCATCTGAGGCGCGGTGCTCGTAGAGTTCCCGCTCCTCTTTTTCCGCAGCCTGGCGAATCTGAGCTTTGATCTCGGGGTTCTGCACCACCACAAAGTGCCAGGGCTGCATATTGGCCCCACTGGGGGCCGTGCCTGCGGCCAAGATGGCATGCTCAAGTACCAAGCCGGGAATGGCTTGAGGGGAAAAATCCCGCACTGAACGGCGGGTCGCCATCTGCTGATAAAAAGCCTCAGCCGACTGCTCCATGTGGTGGGGCTCCTGAACCAAAAAGTTCAGCGGGATAAAACCTTTGGAATCAGCCATAGAAATGCTCTTGTGACATTTTTAGATCAAGAGAGCAGTCTATGAGATTTTCAGAACTAACGTTAACTCTTTCTTTGCTTGTATTCATACATAAGGGTATCACCGTCGGCCAACAGGGCTTCCACATCAGCGTGAACCTGAGGATCAAAGTCCACAATACCAAAGGAAAAATCAATCTTATAATCGTGGCTCGCTTGCTGGTTATACTCCTCCACTCGGCACTGTAATCGAGCAATCACATCAACTGCCGAGGCTTTTGGCGTATCCAGCAGCAAAGCGGCAAATTCATCACCGCCGATGCGCGCCACCAGGTCGGACTCACGCAGGGTTTTATGTAAAATATTGGCGAATGTCACCAGCGCCCTGTCGCCCTCCACATGACCATGGGTATCGTTGATCAGCTTGAATTTATCTAGGTCAAAAAATACCAGCGATGCAGACATCTTTTGCCGCACGCACATGCGAATCGCGTGGCTAACCAGGGTTATAAATCCCCGGCGATTGGAAATTTCCGTCAACTCATCCAATACCGCCAACTGGAGTGCCGCCAACTCCTGCTCAGCCATGGCCGCAAGGTCCTTTAGCGCACTCAGATCATGCTCACCAAAGTCCCGGGGCTTGTCATCGATAATGCACAGAGTGCCCATCTGGCCGCCATTCAGGGCTCGCAGGGGGCAGCCAGCGTAGAAGCGAATATTGGGGTCATCGAGCACCAGAGGATTATCGTGGAATCGCTCGTCCGCGGTGGCATCGGGAATAATAAACACTCCCTGACCAAGAATCGCATGGCCACAAAATGAAATATCTCTCGGGGTTTCGGATACCGGCAAGCCAACACAGGATTTAAACCACTGACGGTTCTCATCAACCAGGCTAACCAGGGCAATGGGTACATTAAACAGCCGTTTTGCCATGCGGGTTAGGCGATCAAAGCGCTCCTCCTGGGGGGTATCTAATACATCTAATGATCTTAGAGTTTCAAGCCGCGCTACCTCGTCGCGAGGAAATTCTGGCATCTTCATATAGAGTCTCCGCTCTCAGTCCTACTTCACTGAATAGGTCTCTAGCCTTCCATGAAGAGTAGAGGCCCATGTGCACCAATCTTCTGTAAGCTTAGGCCAAAATATGAGTAGAAGAGCTTTCTTTAGTGAACTGAGACAGCAGAGCTTTTTATGGGATGAGATGAGATAAAATGTGTCATGGTGAAATAAAACTGGCCATTTAGCTTCAGGCGAACAGGTCGCAGGTAATATTTTTAGAGTCAGTGCCCTGCTCTAAATGTAATAGACGCTTTTTAAGTGGCAGCCCGCCACCATAGCCCACCAAATCACCATTGGACCCAATAATACGATGGCAGGGAATTATAAGAGACATTGCATTGGCACCGTTGGCTGCGGCCACAGCACGGACGGCTTTGACATTATCTATGCGCTTAGATAGCTCAAGATAACTGCTGGTTTCACCATAGGGAACCTCCAATAAAGCCTGCCAAACAGATTTCTGGAAATCACTGCCCACCATCAAAAAAGGAACATCAAAGACTTTGCGAGTACCTGTGAAATACTCATCTATTTGGACTCTAACGGCCTGAAGAATAGTATCATCCTGCTCAACAAAGGCGGCCTGTAGACCCTTCTTAAGTCTTTTATCAACAGCAGCTCGCATCTTGCGATAGCTGAAATCTAATAGGCATAGCTTTTTATCGAACGACCCCAGAATAAATTCAGCGTACTGGGTTTTGTAGAACTGGATATTGATTTGATTGGTCACGTTCAATCCCGATAGAAGTGGCTATATTGACACTAAACATAGCCGCGCACCTATGCTTGCGCCAGAAACAACTAATCTGTCATTGCAATAAAATCATCAAACCTGTGATCCCCTATTTGTCATCCTATGCTTAAAAAACCTGCCCAACGATAGGATATTGTCGGTCAGACAGAGCGCAGCCACGAGGGATCTCAAGATAATTCAGCCCAATAAATATCACAGCCGACAGAACAAACCCTTTTTAAGAGATACCTCTATGCCTCAGCAGCGCTTCATTAGAGGGCTCTCGCCCACGAAACTGCACAAACAGATTCATCGCGTCATCTGACCCACCCTTCTCAAGAATCGCCCCACGGAATTTATCCCCAGTGGCCTGATCAAAAATGCCCTGTTCTTCAAATAGCGAAAAGGCGTCGGCAGACAGCACTTCCGCCCAGAGGTAGCTGTAATAACCCGCGGCATAACCCCCAGCAAAAATATGCCCAAAACCATTTTGAAAGCGATTGTAATCTGGCGCCTTAACAACCGCGATCTGCTCGCGCACCTCATTGATCAACTCTTGGGGACTGCGTGGATTGCTCGGGTTGTATTCTAGGTGCAGGCGAAAATCAAAAGTAGAAAACTCCAGCTGACGAGCCAGTGCCATAGCTGACTGAAAGTTCTTGGCCGCCAATAATTTATCCAACATGGCTTTGGGCAGTGCATCGCCAGTTTCGAAATGGCCTGATATCAGGGCAATACTCTCCTTCTGCCAACACCAGTTTTCCAAGAATTGACTAGGCAACTCTACCGCATCCCAGGCCACGCCATTAATACCTGACACTTCTAAGACCTCAACCTGTGTCAGCATATGATGCAGGCCATGCCCAAACTCATGAAATAAGGTGGTGACTTCGTCATGGGTTAACAGCGCAGATTTCCCCGCGACAGGCGGGGTAAAGTTACAGGTGAGATAGGCAACCGGCAATTGAATACTGCCAGCTATTTTGCGCCGTGATCGACAGACATCCATCCATGCCCCGCCCTGCTTCTTTTCCCGGGCGTATAAATCCAGATAAAAACTGGCAATGGCCTGACCGTTTCGTGAAATACGATAGAACCTGGCATCCTTGTGCCAGAGGTCAACACTGGTATCTTCCTCAATACTGATATCAAAAAGTCGGCCAGCGATATTATAAAGCCCGCTTATTACGCGCTCCACAGGAAACCAAGGGCGCAGCTCTTCAACACTGATGGCATAACGTTGGGTGCGAAGCTTCTCCGACACATAGGCAATATCCCAAGCCCTGAGCTCAGCGAGCTGTAACTGAGTCTGGGCAAACTGGGAGAGTTCGGCAAATTCTTTTTCCGCCTGAGGTTTTACCTGCTTGGCAAGATCACTTAAGAAAGTCATTACCTGGCTGGTTGAGCCGGCCATCTTCGGCGCTAGGGACAGCTCGGCGGCATTGCCTAGACCCAAGATTTGCGACAACTCGTGGCGCAACTTTAAGGTCTCATCAATGATCCCGCTGTTATCCCACTGCCCAGCCTGAGGCCCCTGATCGGAGGCGCGGGTGGTAAAGGCCTGATACATCTGTTCACGCAATAAGCGGTTGTCAGCATAGGTCATAATGGCGATAAAGCAGGGCTGGTCGAGAGTCAGTAAATAACCGCTTTGATCTTTTTCTACAGCGGCCTGTGCAAAAAGAGCCTGAGAGTTCTCGGGGACACCAGCCAGCTCCGCGGCATCGGTAATCAGCAGAGTCCAGACCTGAGTGGCGTCCATAACATTGTCGCCGAACTTGCTGTTAAGTTCGGCCAAATTCTGGGTTAACTGGGAAAAATGCTGTTTATTGTCTTCCGGCAATGAGACCCCTGAAAGATCGAAGTTCTGTAGTGCCAGCTTGATACTGTGGCGCTGGGCCTGGCTTAAACCGGCAAATTCTTCACTCTCTGACAGGGTTTTGTAGGCCTGAAAGAGCGCCTGATTTTGCCCTACTTCGGTTTCCCACTGGGCCAATTTTCCGACACAGTTATTGTAGGCTTCACGCAGCGCATCAGAATTGACCACGCTATTTAAATGACTTACCGGAGACCAGGCTTGATTGAGTATTTCATTGCGCGCGTCAATTGGCTCGATTAGAGAATCCCATGTGACCTCTTCCAGAGCGGCGAGCTGTGTTTCGAGGGCAATGCGATTTTGCGCGATCAATTTTTCGATAGCGGGTTCGACATGCTCGGCACGAATAGCGTTGAATGGGGGCAATTCATGGGTTTCTAAAAGCGGGTTGGTCACGGTGGGGATCCTTGATGGTTGTTCGCTGGATGACTGGTGATTTAATAGCTCTTGGGGGCCATAAGACGGTTTATTGGAATAAAGCCCCATCTGTATTTCTGTCAAAGGCCTTGGACTAAAACATAAGACCCTCTTTAAATATAAGAGCCTCTGCGCCGAAATTGGCAAAAAAAATCAAGCGGTGAGTATAGTCTTCATAGAGGCTGACTTGTATGAAAAACCAACCTACTTGCCAATCATGTATATGATGGTAATATACAATTATGATCAATTGGGCAGAACTAAGTGGCTTTGAATGGGACCAGGGTAACGCTCGCAAGAGCGAGACAAAACACGATGTCACTCAATCCGAATCTGAGCAGATATTTTTTAACCAGCCTATCTTAATTCTAGAGGACTCAAAGCATAACCAAACGGAAAGCCGATATCATGCATTAGGTATTACAGATAGTGCCAGGCAATTACATGTCACCTTTACCCTGCGTAACACAGGTACTTTGATTCGAGTCATTTCAGCCCGTGACATGCACAAAAAAGAGAGGACAGTTTATGAGCAAGCTAAAAAAGGCGCCTGAATTCAGCAGCGTAAAAGAAGAACGCGCTTTTTGGGAGATCAATGATTCCAGTGAATATCTGGATTGGAGTAAGGCCGAGTCTGCTAGTTTTCCGAACCTAAAACCTTCCACTAAAACAATTTCACTTCGTTTACCAGAAGGGTTGCTTGATAGCATCAAAATTGAAGCTAATAAGCGCGACATGCCTTACCAGTCATTAATTAAGGCTTGGCTTGCTGATGACGTAAAAGAGAGCCGAAACTAAATCAGCTAAACAAAGGTTCTAATTAATCCCAGATCTTCTTTTTGCTTCTTCTAGGCTGTAGGTATTACCTTCTTCTATATCTATAAGACCCTGGATAACCGCTTTTCCAAAATCGATCTCTTCAGTATTTCTCTCGTCTTCAGAAAACTCAGTATTCATGGGTTATTCTCTAAGGTGCAAATGTTGATTGATTACGTCGACTTTAATGCCACGTTAACACAAGCATCAATGGCGCTTCGACTAAATTTCGAGATACACAATATGGGTATCCTGTCATCCCTACAGAGCATAATGACGAGGGATCCAGATATACTCTGATCTATGCTGCCTCAAACTCAGTATTATTCCAACCAGGAAAAACAAGTACCGCGGGGTGACAACGCAGTGCCTGGGCCAGCACTTTGGAGCGCTCTACCCCAAGGCTAATTCTGTTATTTTCAATAGCCGATATTGTTGATTGAGGAATGCCTGTGAGTTTGGCCAAATCATTTTGACTCAGTTCTTGAAGCTCACGGACTATTCGAACCGATTCGCCAACTGACAAATCGAGATTCTTTTTAGCCTTTTTTAAATTAATGATTATTCTCCTTAAATAGGACCAAGAGATCAGACTGGCTCAAACGACAGCCTAGATGGTTTAACCGGCACGTCTAGCTTATATCTTATCATTATGCTTTTAACCAAGTCGCTGAACCATTCTTCGGCAAAAGGCGAAATTACAACTGCAGATATAAAATTCTCTAGCTTTACATGCATAGAAATCGATTTAGGTATGTCACTATCTTTATAGGTTTCATGATATAAATCCAAAACGATTCTTACTTCTTTTTCATAATCATAGGCATTCTGCTTATATGAGAAGATATTTGAGTAGGGCTTTATTTCAATTTCCGGATTATCACGGTGATCTATATACTTGACCTTCCTAATGTAGGTTTTTAACGGATATTTGCTGTCCAATACAGCATTACGAATACGAGAAACCGTCGTAGTTACTGCAATTGCATTATCGGACTGACCATATAATTGCCACATTGCTATGCTGTCGGTCTGTCGATTGCACCAACAGTTGATATAAATCCGCTCTCTTAATTTATCTTTAAATTCTGGGTAAGTCAGCTTTATGCCATTGTCGTTATAAGCCTTCTCAATTAATAATTTTAGCGACGGGGTGAAAGACCCTTCAAACTTATCTGAGAACTTATCAGCTCGTGATAACCTAAGACTTCTTGATTCTAGCAAGTCAATGAACTTGGCCAGGCCCATATACCGCCAAAGAATGTTGCTAGGTGTTAACCCTGAATCAACGATGTCATATGATTTGAGAGAACCACCCATAGATTTATCCTTATCAAAAGATGTAATAATTATTAGGAAGCCTAGTCGATGGCTCAGCAATTTCCAGACGATTACCTTTCTTTCGATCTTCCTCGTTAAAAATTTTAGTATCCTGAGCGGATTGAGAATCCTACTGATATTTAACTTTGCTCAGCATGCTCCACAAAGGGCTTTGCGTGCAGGATAATAGCGGATTGACTTCGAGGGCGCGCAGCACTCAGGGGATGGAGTTAAGCGAGCTTAGCGTCCTGTACCAGTTTGAGATTCTGAATAGCAGTCATCGCAATAGGAGAAAGACCTAGGTCAGCCTCCACCAACTGCTTTGTAATCAAATCTTTCATCGGTGGCGCCCAAAACTTTTCTAGATGCTGGGCCACCTGATCGGCCACCATTTTATCAGTGCCATTGGCACTCATATTGAGGGCTATTTGGTTGACCTGACTTACGAGACGCTGGAGTTTTGAGTCTGACATGGGATTTCTCTTAGTGAATTCTTTGGCCATTGGCGTAAACCACATGGCGGCCAGTTCTGGTAAAGCCTACTAGGGTTAAGCCACTTTTCTCGGCCAGCTCTATGGCTAGGGATGTGGGGGCTGAGACTGCGGCTAATAATGGGATATTGGCGCTGGTGGTTTTTGCGACCATCTCATAGCTGGCTCTGCTTGTGACTAACACAAAGCCTGGCTCTGCTTTTTGTTTTTGTTTTTGTTCTCTTTTCGCTAAAGCCCCAAGCAATTTATCTAACGCATTGTGACGGCCCACGTCTTCGCGCACTAATAACAAATCACCCTGTTTATTGCAGTAGGCAGCACCATGTACTGCACCGGTTTGTTGTTGCAGCTTTTGCTCGGAGGCCAGGGCACTGGCCGCTTTTTGAATGGCTTCGTGGCTTATGGATAAGTCGGCGGTGACCACAGCCGGTTCGCTGATGGCCTGCTCTAAGGATTCGGCACCGCAGAGTCCGCATCCGGTTCTGCCTACTAAATTGCGGCGTTTTTCTTTTAGCTTGGCGAAGGGTTCGGCGGTAATGGTTAGGGCTAGCTCTATGCCTTTATCGGTTTCGATCACCTCCGAGTCCAGCAATTGCTTAGGGCTTTGTAAGATCCCTTCACTGAGACTAAAGCCCAGGGCAAAGTCTTCTAAATCTGCAGGTGTGGCCATCATTACCACATGGGAAATGCCGTTATAAACTAGCGCAACGGCAGTTTCCGTGGCGACCCAATCTGTGCCCTCAACCGTCTCTCCGGCTTTCCAGATAACACGAGTGACCTTATCAGAACCCTTGGTTGCCAAGATTAGTGCCGCGCGTCTTTTAGCAGGCCTTGCTGCTGCTTATCGAAAGATTTTTGTCGCGCCTGCCAATTCGACGGCTGGGTGACTTTGCTGATCTGCACGGCGGTGACTTTGTACTCTGGGCAGTTGGTGGCCCAGTCGCTGTTGTCCGTGGTAATCACATTGGCACCGGAAACGGGGTGGTGGAATGTGGTGTAGACGACGCCTGGCTTTACTTTATCGGTGACATCCGCACGCAGGACTGTGTCGCCAACTCGGCTATTGATACCGACCCAATCGCCATGATTAATACCGCGCTCTTCTGCGTCATGGGGATGAATTTCTAATACGTCTTCGCCGTGCCATTCGCTGTTTTCCGTGCGCCGGGTTTGGGCGCCAACATTGTATTGCGAGAGTATCCGCCCAGTAGTCAGCAGCAGTGGAAACTTGCGATTGGCGCGTTCCGTGGTGGCGACATATTCGGTCATGGCAAAAAATCCTTTGCCACGAACAAACTGGTCCACATGCATAATTGGCGTGCCCTCTGGGGTGTCGTCATTGCACGGCCACTGAATGCTGCCCAACTGTTCTAAACGGTCGTAAGACACGCCATTAAAAGTCGGGGTTAGGCGAGCAATTTCGTCCATAATTTCTGAGGGGTGGTTGTACTCCATCTTGCAGCCTAGAGCGTTAGCCAAGGCCATGGTCCCTTCCCAGTCGGCTTTGCCACTGAGTGGCGGCATGACTTTACGCACTCTGGAAATTCTGCGTTCGGCATTGGTAAAGGTGCCGTCTTTTTCTAAGAATGAAGCGCCGGGTAAAAATACATGGGCAAATTTGGCAGTTTCATTAAGGAAAATATCCTGCACCACCAAACATTCAATGGCGCGCAGAGCGGCTTCCACATGTTGAGTGTTGGGGTCGGACTGGGCGATATCTTCGCCCTGGCAATAGAGACCTTTAAATTCGCCATCCAGTGCAGCATCAAACATATTGGGAATGCGCAGGCCCGGCTCTGAATCCAGAGTGACGCCCCACTCCCCTTCAAATAATGTTCTTGTGGCAACATCGGAGATATGACGGTAGCCGGGCAGCTCGTGGGGGAATGAACCCATATCGCAAGAGCCCTGTACATTATTCTGTCCGCGTAGTGGGTTAACGCCTACGCCGTCACGACCGATATTGCCGGTGAGCATGGCGAGGTTGGCAATGCCCATTACGGCAGTTGAGCCCTGACTGTGTTCGGTAACACCCAGGCCGTAGAAGATCGCTCCATTACCGCCAGTAGCATAGAGCCGTGCAGCACCGCGCAGATCTGCCGCGGCAACGCCGGTGATGCTTTCGGTATTTTCTGGGGAGTGGCGCTCATCGCCAATAAAGGCCTGCCACTTTGCAAATTCGGCGATATCGCAGCGCTCGGCAATATAGTCCCGAGCTTCAAGACCTTCATTGACCACTACATGGGCCAGTGCATTCAGAATGGTGACATTGGTGCCGGGACGCACTGGCAAGTGATAGTCAGCAGTAATATGAGGCGAGCTGACCAGTTCGATTTTGCGCGGGTCTATAACAATCAGTTTCGCACCTTCGCGCAGTCGACGTTTTAGGCGTGAGCCAAACACTGGGTGGGCTTCGGTAGGGTTGGCACCCATGACGATAACCACATCGGCATCGGCCACGGAGGCAAAGGTTTGGGTTCCCGCAGATTCACCCAAGGTGGTTTTTAAACCAAAGCCTGTGGGTGAATGGCAGACCCGGGCGCAGGTGTCGATATTGTTATTGCCAAATCCAGCCCGAACCATTTTTTGCACTAGATAGACTTCTTCATTGGTGCATCTTGAAGACGAGATGGCACCAATACTGGTGCGGCCATATTGCGCCTGAATATCTTTGAAGCGTTGGGCGGTGTAGGTCACGGCCTCGTCCCAGGACACTTCTTTCCAGGGGTCATTGATACTATCCCGAATCATCGGCACAGTAATACGGTCTTTGTGAGTGGCGTAACCAAAGGCGAAACGGCCTTTGACACAGGCATGGCCTTCATTGGCCTTGCCGTCTTTGAACGGAGTCATGCGTACAACTTGATTGCCTTTCATCTCGGCTTTAAAGGAGCAGCCGACACCGCAATAGGCGCAGGTGGTAATCACTGAGTGCTCAGGCTTACCGGCTTCAATAATACTTTTTTCGGTCAAGGTTGCGGTGGGACAGGCATTAACACAGGCACCACAGGAGACACATTCGGAATCCATAAAGTCTTCCGCCTGACTGGCGCTGACTTTGGATTCAAAACCGCGACCATCAATGGTCAGTGCAAAGGTGCCCTGCACTTCTTCACAGGCGCGTACGCAGCGTGAGCAGACAATGCACTTGGAGGGGTCGAAGGTGAAATAGGGATTGGATTCGTCTTTCTCAGCGACTAAATGGTTTTCGCCCTCAAAGCCGTAGCGCACTGAACGCAGCCCAACTTCACCGGCAGTATCTTGCAGTTCACAGTCACCGTTGGTTGGGCAGGTTAGGCAGTCCAGTGGATGATCGGAGATATACAGTTCCATCACATTGCGACGCAGTTTGCCGATGGCTTCGGACTGGGTTTTGACCTCCATACCGGCTTCGACGTTGGTGGTGCAGGAAGCGGGGAATCCTCGACGGCCTTCAATTTCGACTAGGCAAATGCGGCAAGAGCCAAAGGATTTAAGCTGATCGCTGGCGCAGAGACGGGGAATTTTTACCCCGTTCTCGGCGGCAGCACGCATCACTGAGGTGCCTTCTGGCACTGTGACGCTAACGCCATCAATACTCAGGGTGACCATAGTGCTGCTGGTACTTTTTGGCGTGCCGTAATCTGCTTGGGGTTCGTAGAATTCCAACATTTAATTTTCTCCCTGAGCAGCGCCCGCAGCGTCTCGTGATGAAGAGCCTGCGGCGTCTTGTAATAAAGAGTCTTGTAATAAAGAGTCTTGTAATGAAGCGCCCGCAGCGTCCTGTAATAAAGAGTCGCGTAATAAAAAGTCTTGGGGGAAATGGGCCAACGCACTGCGCACTGGGTAAGGTGTCATACCCCCCATGGCGCACAGAGAACCAAATTCCATTGTGTCGCAAAGCTCATGCAACAGAATTAAATTATTGTCGCGGTTTTCGTTTGCAACAATTCGATCAATAACTTCAACACCCCGTACCGAGCCAATTCTGCAAGGTGTGCATTTGCCGCAGGATTCTACAACGCAGAATTCCATAGCAAATCTCGCCTGAGCGGCCATATCCACAGTATCGTCAAACACCACAATACCGCCGTGGCCAATCATGGCTTTGATCGCGGCAAAGGCTTCATAGTCCATGGGAGTATCCCACTGAGACTCGGGCATAAATGCCCCCAGAGGTCCGCCCACCTGAATGGCGCGAATGGGGCGGCCGCTATAGGTGCCCTGCCCGTAATCTTCCACCACTTCACGCAGTGTTACACCAAAGGCTAATTCAATCAGACCGCCGCGTTTAATATTGCCTGCCAGCTGAATGGCTAAGGTGCCTCTTGAGCGACCCATACCAAAGTTCTGATAGTTTGCTGCGCCCTGCTCCAGAATGCTTGAAATCGCCGCTAAGGTGAGCACATTATTGACCACGGTTGGCATGCCAAACAAACCTTCGATGGCCGGTAACGGTGGCTTGGCGCGAACCATTCCACGCTTGCCCTCTAGGCTCTCTAGCAATGAGGTCTCTTCGCCACAGATATAGGCACCGGCACCCAGGCGCACTTCCAGATGGAAGGTTTTGCCGGAGCCCTGAATATTTTCGCCGAGAAAGTTAGCTTCGATAGCACGGTCGATGGCGATATTTAATAGTTTGTGCGCGACCGGATATTCCGAACGCAGATAGATATAACCTTGAGTCGCACCCACGGCTAACCCGGCGATAATCATGCCTTCAATTAGCTGATAAGGATCTGACTCCATTACTAGACGGTCGGCAAAGGTTCCCGAATCACCCTCGTCGGCATTGCAGACTATGTATTTTTGACAGGGCTCTTTATCCGCCGCGGTGCTTTTACCTGCATCATGCACCGTCTGCCACTTAATGCCGGCAGGAAATGCTGCACCCCCGCGACCACGCAGACCGGAGTCTTTAACCTGATCAACAATCTGCTGGCCGGTCATCTGCAAGGCTTTCTTAAGTCCTTCAAAACCATTTAATGACTGATAGTTATCCAAGCAAACTGGATCGCCCAAACCGGCGCGGGCATAGGTGAGTCGCTGCTGAGATTTTAAATAGGGAATATCTGCCACTTCGCCCTGATAGAGGTCATGGCTAGTGGGATCTGATTCCAGTGCATCAATAATGCTCGGAATATCCTTAGCAGAAACCGGGCCGAAGGCAATACGACCCTGATCCGTTGCTACTTCTAATAAGGGTTCTAACCAAAATAGTCCGCGGGAGCCATTGCGAATCGGCTCTATACCTGCGGTTTGCAATGCCCGAGCCACGGCTTCCGAACCCAGTGCCAGCGCGGTGGTATCTTGGGGAATATAAAAGATCATTTGGCGACCCCCTCTGCTGATGTGAGGTCAGAGATTAGTTGATCAAAGCGGTCTGCATCCACTCGCGCAAAAATATCATCATTGATGCGCACTGAGGGTGAGCAGGCACAGTTGCCTAAGCAGTACACCGGTTCTAGGGTAATGGCTCCATCGGTGGTGGTTTCACCGTAGTCGACAGCTAGGGCTTGCTTGGCGTGGGCTTCCAACTGGCGGGAACCCATAGACTGACAGGCTTCAGCGCGGCAGATTTGCACTGTATGGCGGCCGACTGGACTGGTCTTGAAATCATGGTAAAAGCTGATCACGCCATGGACTTCAGCGCGGGATAAGTTGAGGCCTTTGGCAATAATAGGAACCGCTGTATCAGGGACATATCCTACATCCGCCTGTATGGCATGCAACAGGGGCAATAACCCACCAGGCAAGGCTTTGTATTGCCCGACTAAATCACTGATCGATTGCTGCTCACTTTGGCTGATACCCAACTCAATTACTCCTGTGGTTATTGTTCGCGTCGACACTATTACCCGGCCCGCCAACCGACGCAGTCTAGCACTATCACTACCCTGTTCTGTCTTACCCAAGCGACTCTTATTTACCTAATAAGGACTGCTTATTAAGGCTGATGCTTAAGCCAAAGCCCGGGCGTGAAAGGCGATATGTTGCCCTATAAACGTAGCAATAAAAAAGTAGCTATGATCATAATCCGGCTGCATTCTAATTTGCATGGGGTAATCAGCCACTTGACCTGCCTGAACCAAAAGCTCCGTCTTCAGTTGCTCGCTTAAAAAATTGTCGGCATCCCCCTGATCCACTAACACAGGCAAATGCTGTTTAGCCTGGCCTACCAGATCAATCGTGTCATATTGTTTCCAAACTTGCCGATCATCACCCAGGTAATTGCTCAGCACTTTTTCACCCCAGGGGCAATTCAGCGGCGAACAGATGGGGGCGAAAGCCGACACTGACTTGAATCGTTCAGGGTTTTTAAGGGCAATAGTCAAGGCTCCATGACCGCCCATGGAATGCCCTGAAATTGAACTGCGCTGACCGTCCACCGGAAACTCGCGGTTAATTAGCGCCGGTAGCTCATCCAAGATATAGCTATACATCTGATAATGTTCGGCCCAGGGCTGTTCGGTGGCATTGACATAAAAGCCGGCTCCCAAACCCATATCGTAGGCCGCCTCTGGATCATCCGCCACGCCATCGCCTCTGGGGCTGGTGTCTGGGCAGACTATGGCGACGCCATGTTCTGCCGCGTGCTGTTGGGCTCCGGCTTTCTGGACAAAATTTTCGTCATTGCAGGTTAGTCCCGACAGCCAATAGAGGACTGGAACTGGCCCTTTTTCTGCCTGAGGTGGCAGGTAAATACTAAAGGTCATCTCGCAGTTTAGAACTACAGACTGGTGCTTGTAACGCAGCTGCTGGCCACCAAAGCTTTGGTTTGCACCAATCTGCTCTATTGACTTAAGCGCCATTTAAAACTCCACGACCGAACGAATACTCTCGCCAGAATGCATTAAATCAAAGGCCTTATTAATGTCTTCCAGGGGCATCTTGTGGGTAATCAAATCATCAATATTGATTTTGCCATCCATATACCAGTCGACAATGCGCGGCACATCGGTGCGACCCCGGGCACCGCCAAAGGCAGTTCCCCGCCACGATCGACCGGTAACCAGCTGGAATGGTCGAGTGGTAATCTGCTTGCCGGCACCAGCGACCCCGACTATGCAGCTTTCGCCCCAGCCTTTGTGACAGCACTCTAGCGCCTGGCGCATCACGTCGACGTTACCAATGCATTCAAAGCTGTAATCCACACCACCGCCGGTCATCTGAATAATATGGTCGACGACGTTATCCACGTCTTTGGGGTTAATAAAGTCGGTCATACCAAACTGCTTGCCCAAGCCTTCTCGGGCGGGGTTGAGATCTATACCGATTATCCTGGTGGCACCGACCATCTTGGCACCCTGAATGACATTTAAGCCTATACCGCCAAGACCAAATACGGCTACTGTAGAACCGGCTTCCACTTTCATGGTGAAGGCCACGGCACCAATACCTGTGGTCACGCCACAGCCGATATAACAGATCTTGTCGAAGGGCGCGTCTTTGCGCACCTTGGCCAGTGATATCTCAGGGAGAACGGTGTAGTTAGAAAAGGTAGAGCAACCCATATAGTGCAGAATCGGCTTGCCTTCAAAGGAGAAACGGCTGCTGCCATCGGGCATCAGACCCTGCCCCTGAGTCGATCGCACTGCCTGGCAGAGGTTAGTTTTGGGGTTTAGGCAATACTCGCATTCGCGGCACTCAGCGGTATATAGCGGAATCACATGATCGCCGGGTTTCAGACTCTTAACCCCGGGGCCCACTTCAACCACTACACCTGCGCCCTCGTGCCCCAAAATAGCGGGGAAAGCGCCCTCGGGATCATCACCAGAGAGGGTAAAGGCATCGGTATGGCAAACCCCTGTGGCCTTAATCTCCACTAGCACTTCGCCGGCGCGTGGGCCGTCGAGATCCACCTCCACAACTTCTAAGGGTTTGCCTGGGCCAAATGCCACTGCTGCTCTGGTTTTCATACCGTTAGTCCTCTTGGAAAACTCTGTTATTTAATTTTTTGGATTTTGCTGATCAAACTTTGAAGTATCATCTTAGGTTAAAAATCGCTATTTTACCTATCAGATTAGCGTCCTATAACAATAAATAATTACAACCGGGGAATATCATGAGATCCATAATAATCACCTGCGCTTGGCTGCTCAATTTTCTCATTGCGAGTCCCTCTGCGTTTAGTGCCCCAAGCATAGAGGCCAACAGCGTCAGTGGCGAGTTGGTTATCTATACCGCGAAGAAAATCATTACCATGGAAGCGGCTCTGCCCGAGGCCACCGCCGTGGCTGTGGCCAATGGCCGCATTGTCGCAGTGGGTTCACTGGAGTCACTGAGCAGCTGGACCGATCAAAAAGATGCGCGTCTCGACCGGCGCTTTGAGGGCAAGATTATGATGCCCGGTTTTATTGATCCCCATGTACACCCTTCCCTTCCAGCGATACTGACCCAGTTTCCCTTTATTGCCCCCGATGACTGGTCCCTGCCCACTGGCGAATTCCCCGGCGCCAAAACCCCTGAGGCTTATCTCAAACGACTTAAGCAGTTAGTTGCCGAGCACAGTGATGAGAGTGTTCCCTTTATTGCCTGGGGCTATCACCCCCTGTGGCACGGGGAATTATTCCGCCAGCAGCTCACCGCACTGTTCCCGGATCAGCCGGTCATGTTGTGGCACAGATCCTTCCATGAAATCGTTGCCAACGATGCGGCGCTGACGATGCTCGATATAAAACAGGCTGACCTAGTTGATAACCCCTTAACCGATTGGAGCAAGGGACATTTCTTTGAGAATGGAATGTACGCGCTTATTCCAAAGATGCCCTTCCTGTTTGACCCTGCTCGCTTTGGCAAGGGCATGGAGAACTTTATTCAAATGGTCCACCAGGGCGGCGTGACTACCGCTCTGGATATGGGCACCGGTGTGTTTGGCAATCCGGATGCAGAGATAGAACTGATTCGACATACAGTGGAAACCCTCCAAGCTCCAGCGCGATTAATTCTGACACCGATTATTACCGACTTTATTGGTCGTGGGGTCTCCATTGAAGATGCATTGCTGCAAGTGGATACATGGCGGGCACAAAATAGTCACCGAGTGATGTTTGATCGGCGCTTTAAACTGATGATTGATGGCGCCATCTACAGTGGACTGGCGCAGTTTAAATTCCCTGGCTATATAGACGGTCATCAGGGTGTCTGGATGGTGCCCGTCGAAGTCTCCCAGCAATGGGCTCAGGCATTTTGGGATGCGGGCTATCAGATTCATGCCCACACCAATGGCGATGGCAGTGCTGAGGTCTTAATCGAGCTGCTAAAAACCCTGCAAAAAAATACCCCTAAAGCCGATCACCGTTTGGCTCTGGAACATTTCGCCTACACCACCGAAGATCAGAATCGACAGCTTGCCGAGCTCGGCGCGGTGGTCTCGGCCAATCCCTACTACCACTATATGCTCAGCGATATGTACAGCGACCAATGGTTGGGTGCCGATCGCGGCAGTCAGATGGTGCGCCTGGGTTCTCTTGAGCGTTTGGGCATGCCCTTTGCCTTTCATTCCGACAGCCCCATGGCACCGTTGGAGCCTCTGACTCTGGTTTCAGCCGCGGTTAATCGGGTAACCATTAATGGCAATCTCAGTGGTGCCAATGAACGGGTCAGTCTGGATGCGGGTCTGCGGGCCATCACCATCGATGCGGCTTGGGTGATGGGTTGGGAAGATGAGATTGGGTCGATTCGCGCGGGCAAGAAGGCCGACTTTACAATCCTTGAGGCCGATCCCTATAAGGTCGGGCCCAAGCATTTAAAGGATATTAAAATCTGGGGCACGGTTTTTGAGGGGCAGCCAGCACCCCTATAGCGGGTAAATCATTTGGAGCACCGCGGATCTGACGGCTATTTAAGTAGCCTCAAAAGGCTAGGTATTTTAGTCCCGCCGGTCATATCTGGGTGTTTCGCTAGTCAGGATTTAGCGTTACTATCAAAGGCTAAAGCTGCTCAAAAATAAAAATAATAAAATAGGGGCAATAGAAAAATGTTTAGAACCCTCTCCACATCCGTATTATTAACGCTCATTCTCACTCTGTTGGCCTCTTGCGGCGGCGGATCAAATTCCGCGGCACCTGCTGACAGGTCGGATGACGAAGATGAACAGCTACCGGTCACTGAACAGACAGTTTGGCAGGAGGCAACCCCTGAATCCGTCGGCATGGACTCAAGCATTTTAGCCCAGGCCTTTGATCAAGCCTTTGTTGATGGCAGCTACACCCAAGCCGCTCTGGTGATTAAAGACAATACACTTATCTATGAGCGCTACCGAGGCATTCTGCCAACAGAACAAGCCAGGCTCGAGGCGACAACCTTACTCGACGGCCAAGAGCGCTATGGCCAGCGTGATAAAGACAGTCTTGCAACATCCTGGTCAACGGCAAAATCCTTTACCAGCGTAATGATCGCCATCGCCATTGAACAGGGCTATATCGAATCCCTCTCTGAGCCAGCCTCAAACTATATAGATGAATGGCAAGAAGACGGGAGAGACGCAATCACCCTTCGCAATTTGCTGGATATGCGTTCCGGGTTGCCCATTGCCTGTTATGACTTTGCGGCACAGAGCTTGGAGGTCTGCCCCGACGGTGGCAACGCCGGCGGTAATTTAGTCTATTCCAGCGATCAGATGTCTGCCTGTATTGATCGCCCACTGGCAGCGACCAATGTTAATCAGCCTTGGTATACAGGCGGGCCACTTTGGCAGACTGGCTACTGGCTCTACTCCAATTGCGACACCATGGTACTCGGCGAGATTCTCTACCGAGCAACCGGTCAGGATCTACAGACTTATGCTGACCTGCACCTGTTCTCTAAAATCGGCATGCAGGCCCAGTGGTGGCGTGACAGCGATGGTACCAGTCAGGTGGATGGTAACTACTTAGCCTATTGCTGCCTGGATGCCACGCCCCGTGACTTTGCAAGATTTGGGCAGTTACTTCTCAATAATGGCGTATGGGATAATGAGCAGGTAGTTCCCAGCAGTTACATCGACAGTATCAAAAATATCAGTGTCGACTCGGTGGTGACTGAACTCTATGGAGGAGCGTTTAGCTACGGACTACAGTTTTGGACCGTCATTCCTGGGCAGCAACCGGATGGCTCGTTTTATCCCCTGCCGAATACACTGATTACCACTAACGGGTTTGATGGTCAGTACATCAGCCTAGATTTTGACAACAATATTGTGGTGGTGCGCAAGAGTCTCTACAGCCCAATTATAAATACCTCAGGTGAGCGAAAAATGACTATCTCTCCAAGTAATCTGGAGGAATCTAGCCTGGTGGGCTCGTTGCCCAACGGCATAAATTTGATTGGTGGATCGAACTACTCCCATCAGTCCTTACTTTACGGGGTAAACAATTCCATTATCGCCCCAGACTAACTATCGCCCTAAACTAACTGGGGACTTTTAACCCTGACACTTTTCAACATAAACCATAATAATAAAAAGGCCATACCATGAGCGACATTATCCTTTACGTACTAGCACTAACCCTGTTTCAAATCTGGCTGCTGCCAATGGTTCTCAATTTAAAGAATAGCGCCTACCTACTCTCCAATCGTGACCAAGAGGTTGAAACCTCGGTGACCTATCAGCGTGCCAAGCGCGCCGCAGCCAACCTTCACGAAACCCTGCCGATTTTTCTCACCCTGGCACTCTTATCAATGGTTATGGATATCGATAACACTCAGGCGGCAACTGCCTGGCTGGCATTGCGCGTCGTCCATGTCATTTGTTACACCATGGGCTTTGCCAAATTGCGCAGCCTCAGCTGGGTCGGCTCGGTAATCGCCCTTATCGCTATGGCTATGGAACTGGTCTAAAGCACTAGGTCTTTTATTAAAAATAATCTATGCCAGGCATTGCATAAAACCACAATGCCTGGCGACTAATGGAAATACACTATGCGTACCAAACTCTCTCTCGCGCTGGGCATATTGCTCCTAGCAGGCTGCAGCGGACCGGATGATTCATTCCCGCTCAGCATTCAACAAGCAGCACCAGAAGCCGCAATTGAATCCGTTAGCTGCGACAACTTTAATGCCGACGGCACTGCCCTATTTGGCGACCTGCACGTGCATACCAGCTACTCCTTTGATGCCGCAGCCAATAGTTTGGGTACCACACCGGCGGATGCCCATCGCTATGCCCGCGGTGAAGCCATCCCGTTTTTCCCAGTGGATAAACAGGGTGTTCCCCTTGGCTCAGTCAAGATTGATCGGCCATTGGATTTTCTTGCGGTCACCGATCACGGCGAATTTCTCGGTGAACGCGCACTCTGTCGCACCGAAGGCTCACCGGCCTACAACACCACTTTCTGTAACAACTACCGGGTCAATGAACGTCAAGGCATGATGATGTTGGGCTCAGTGATCACCACCGAAACCCCTGTGCGCATTAAAGAGATTTGCGGCGCCGATGGCAGTCAGTGCAATGAATATGCCGAGTCACCTTGGCAGGATATTCAGCTGGCGGCCAATAAAGCCAATGCTCCCTGCGAGTTCACCAGCTTTGTCGCCTATGAGTACACCGGCACGCCCGGCACATCGAACTACCATCGCAATGTCATCTTTCGCGATGACAATGTTCCTGCCAAACCGGTTAGCTATATAGACGCACCCATCGACAGCAAGCTCTGGTCGGCACTGGATGCGGTCTGTGATATTGCCGAGGGTTGTGACTATCTTACTATTCCTCACAACTCCAATCTGGCTAACGGACGTATGGCGCCCTATATGCAGCTTGAAGACACCACTGAAGCTAAGCGTGCCTATGCCACTGCACGGTTGAAGCGCGAGCCGATTATGGAGATCTTCCAACACAAAGGCAGCTCCGAATGTATCAATGGCTTGAGCAGTGTCTTTGGTGCTCCAGACGAGCTCTGTAACGTCGAAGCAGTCAGGCGTATGGGTGAGAACAAGACTTATGTCACCCGCAGTTTAAAAGAAGGCGACCTGACCATGGGTCAGGCATCACAGGTCACTGTAGAATGCGAACCCGGCAAGACCGGCAGCAATGGCATGCTCGGTGCCGGCTGTGTCCACCCTACTGACTTCCAGCGCTCTGGCCTTTTGGTTGGACTACTCGAAGAACAATCCATTGGTTTGAATCCGGTTAAGCTTGGCACCATTGCCGCCACTGACACCCATTCAAGCACTCCCGGCGCTGTTATTGAAAATGCATGGACTGGTGCTGTGACCGGCGAATCAAACCCTGCTGAGCGACTCAAACCAGGCCTGCTAACCAGTGGTATCGATGGCAACCCCGGTGGTTTAGCCGGTGTTTGGGCAAAGGAAAATACTCGCGACGGCATCTTTGACGCCATGCTCCGCAAAGAAGTGTTTGGCACATCGGGGCCACGTATTCGACCACGCCTGTTTGCTGGCTGGGATCTCAATGGCGGTCTCTGCGATGCTCCGGATATGGTTGCTCAGGCCTATGCCTCTGGCGTCCCTATGGGTGCTGATTTAGCGGCTACTGAAGACAGTGGCAAAATCCCTAGCCTACTCGCCTATGCGTCTAAGGATCCAGATGGTAAGCCACTGGTCGCATTGCACCTGATCAAGGGTTGGATTGACGGTGAAGGCCAAATGCACAATGAGGTCATTACCGTTGCCGAAGCGAAAACTGGCGCTGACAGTCTCTGTGTGGTGTATAGCGATGATAACTTTGATGCTAGCCAGTCAGCTTATTATTACCTGCGTGCGGTAGAACCTGAGACGGCCCGCTGGCACACCTATGACTGCGCTGCATTGGCTGAGGCTGATCGACCTGAGGTCTGTACTAATGGAGCTTATCCTGAGACGGTTCGGGAGATGGCTTGGACTTCGCCGATTTGGTATCAGGGGGAGTAACTTAGTCAGAGTCGATAATGGTATTTTTTAAATTTAAGACTCTGCAAAACCTGTAATATAAGAGCCCCCCTTTTTAGGGGGCTTTTTGTTTTGCTTTCCTTATCGGTGACACTAAACTCGGCAGCATGGTTCGATCTTACCGCCAATCTCTGCGGGTGAAAATGCCGTACCCAAGCTTTACGTCTTAGGCCCATCGGAAGCCCTAAAGCCTGCCTTAGAACCCTAAAATCGCATTGGGTGAAGGAGGAACCCTTGCATCCCCCCATGCAATTCACACTTACATAGCAATGCATTCTCTTCCTCAGCCTAAAAACCAACCGACATGACCACGAAGCAAAGAACCCTTCAATATTTTCAATGTTGCGCCCTTACACCATTTACTTTAAAGTCAAAAGTGAATAGAAAATCATATAAACAAACCTCACCTGATGATCTACAGCGTCACTGTTCTACCCTCAACAAAACCGAGCTTTGGCGGGGAATATCCAAAGATCATCAAAATCAGTGGCTGATAACCAAAAGTTCATTTGCTGAGAATTTTCTCGCAAGGCAATTCATATAGTTGTAGAAGCCACAAAGGAGAGTAGGAATGGAAAAACAAATTTGGAAACCACGAATTCAACAGTCAATCGATCTGATCCGTGGAGACCCAGAGGGCTGGGAAAAATGCCTTGAATTGTATGACCCCACCTCAAGGCCAAAAAAGCGCGGTCAACGGTTTGAGGGATTCACCGGTCTTGGCTTAGGTACAAAGTGGAAAGTTGATAATGAGATTTTTTCTCCAGGGTGGTTTGGTTTCGATCAAATGATGATTAATATAACGACTCCAGGGTTCAAGAAAGCAGGCGTGGCAGTAAAGAAGGACAAGCTGGAATACCTCGAAAGACTTTGGCTTTTTAGCACTAAAGATGAAGACCAAAAAATACTGGCTGACAAAGAACGTCTGAGGGAATATAAAGCGCAAGAGCAGGCTGAGAACTCGGCAAAATGGTCGGTAAGAATATTTTTATCGGTACTTATAGTCACAGCTCTTCTGCTCCTAAAATCATGCATTGAGCCCGCAGCCGACTCAGAATTCATGAAAAACTGCCAATATATCGCAATGAAAAGCCATGCACAGTGCAAACGTACTGAAAAAATAAATAGGCAAACCGAAAAGCGTCTTAATGAGTATTTTGGTGCGGATTAAGTCCCCCTTCTCCAGCAGACTTTTTAAGGGAGGGGCGGCAATTCAGATTCAGGGAAAGCGGTGAAAGCCAAAGATTGAAGTATCTAAAAACTCAGGAAAGGGATCATTAGATGGCTACTATATGCACGATATGTAATAAAAAAACCGGATATTTTGATGACGTTATATTTATAGATTTTGAGGGTGCTCAAAAAGCAGTGCATCGGGTTTGTTCCCCTAACTCCAATTCTCCTCCAGGTACGCCTGATAGCTCCATAACGAACCCATCTTTGCAAAATAGTGCTATTGACAAACCCTCTATTATTGGGGTTTTAGCAGGCTTGGGATGGCTCTTGTTTATTGTCCTGGGATTAGCTGGCCTACAGCTCATTGATCAAAATGAGCCTGGCTCCTTTGGAGTAGCATTAATAATCGGCGGAGTATTTCAGCTATCAATCTTCTTGGGCTTCTCAGCAATAATTGATCAGCTTTATCAGATCAATTTAAATACCTCGCAGTCCAACAAGAGCGATGGTTAAGCATATAAGAGAGCTATGGAAAGGGGTCAAATCACTGTGGGGGTTCAGAACTCAACACTATCATAATCAAAACCCTCATCATTTATATCATCCCAACAGCGTGCAGCGACGAGGGATCTGTTGGCGATACAACGGATCTCTCGCATCTTTGATGGTTTGGTGTGCTGAATGGGAGAGATTGATAACTAATAATCTGAAGCTTGCCAACAAGTGCTGCGCACCGCCTGCGGCGTCCAAAATGCGTTCGCGGTTAGTGATAGATTTCAGCCTGAAGGGCTGCGATCTAGTCCTGCGGACCGCCTGTGGCGTCCAAAACGCATTCGCGGTTAGTGATAGATTTCAGCCTGAAGGGCTGCGATCTAGTCCTGCGGACCGCCTGTGGCGTCCAAAACGCAT
>ENA-OQVM01001029-OQVM01001029.1-marine-metagenome-genome-assembly--contig:-NODE-1029-length-39391-cov-5.216920_pt1 | contig 39391 bp, 41 predicted proteins | sample MGYA00237776_ERZ505498 | MGnify/ENA primary metagenome ERZ505498 (study PRJEB26159, sample SAMN06265151) | marine metagenome | isolation source: Helgoland LTER site | place: Germany:Helgoland, sampling...
CTATCATTTTTTTATTTTTAGACATCTCTGATATCCATTTATCTGATTTAATCGTCATTTATTTCTGTTCTCCCTTGAATTGCTCTTGCGATAGTATTTCCATCAACATACTCTAACTCTCCACCAATAGGAATTCCATATGAAATTCTAGATACTTTGATCCCTTTTATATGATCTTTAATATAAATTGCAGTAGCATCACCCTCTACAGTAGAGCTAGTTGCCAAAATAACTTCTTCAATATTTTCACGCTTAATGAGTTTTAAAAAATCATTAATACCAAGGTCTTCGGGACTTACCCCTTCTATGGGTGAGAGCCTCCCAAGAAGAACAAAATATTTACCTCTATAACCTCCAGTAGACTCAATAGCTAAAATATCAGACGGGCTTTCAACAACACAAATACTTGTACTATCCCTTGAAGTATCTGAACAAACTTTACATAAAATATTAGAGGTAAGCATTCTACATCTTGAACACCTGCTAATATTTTCTAGAGCATCTAACATGGTATTTGCAAGAACACTTGCTCCATCCTTGTTTCTATCAAGTAAATATAATGCCATTCTTTGAGCTGATTTTTTTCCAATCCCTGGGAGAATTGTTAAGGCATTAATTAGATCATTTAGGAGGTCTTGATGCATTTTAATTTATAGGTTTAATTGATCCGTCTTTAATATTACCATCAAATTTATCCAAGAACTTTTGAATAGATGGATCTGATAATACATCTTTTTCAGCTTTTGATTGTCTATCGGATTCTTGCTTCTCTTTAACATGAATAGGAGATTTCGAAGAGGTGCCATTCTTAACTTTAATTGAGATAGTTTTTTTAAAATACTCTTCACAAGCAGACTTAAATTCCATATGAACATTTTCTGGTATTTTATTATCTTCATCTAAACCAATTAAAACTAAAGCCAGATTATTAAAAGATTCAAACTCTAAATAGCCAAAATAATTTCTAGCAAATGGGCTTAATGACAAAGAGTTAAAAATTTGAATCCATTGATCATTGCTTGTGATAGCTACACTTTTTGAAGGATCGGTATTAATAATAGTTTCTGTTGTTTTTGTCTCCTGTTTTTTATCGTCAGATACTTCGTTAGTATTAATTTTTTTAGAAAAATTTTCTTGGGTAATTTTAAGCGGGTGATCAGTTTTTAAATTTTTTTTTTCTGTGTTTTGTTTGTTTGGTTGCGCGTCAAGCTTATGAAGTGGGTTAAAAGCTAACATTCTTAAAATACATATTTCTAGTGCCTCCTTGGGATTAGGATGAACATTAAACTTTGAATATGAATTAACAGCTATCTCATATAAAAGTTGACAAAACTCATCATCAATTTTTATTGCCAGACCTTTGATATTCTCATCAGTTGTATTCTGTAAAACCTTTTGTAGAGAAGTTTTATGTAAAATAGAAATTATGCTTTTTAAAATAATTTCATATTCAGGAGATAACTCTTCGATCTTTGCAAGATCATCAAACGCCGATTGCCCTGAACCATCTATGACGGAATGAAGCATTGATATTAAATGAGAATTATCTATGGTTCCTAATAACTTTTTTACATTTTTAGCTTCTAATACTCCACTACCATGAGCAATAGCTTGATCTAAAAGGGTTAATGCATCTCTAACAGAGCCAGAAGCAGCATCGGATATAAGTTCAATACTCTCATCATCAAAATTAATTTTTTCAGACTCTAGGATCATTTTTAAATGACTGGAGAGAACGACCCCTCCAACAGTTTTTAAATTTAGTTGTAGACATCTTGATTGAACAGTTTTTGGTAGTTTTTCAGGATTGGTGGTAGCAAGAATAAAAACCACATGCTTTGGTGGTTCTTCAAGATTTTTAAGCAAAGCATTAAAGCTTTCGGTAGTTAACATATGAGCTTCATCTAAAAGATAAACTTTAAAACGTCCATTTGATGGAGATTGAGGAACGGTTTGCAGAAGACCTTTCATTGCATCTATGCCTCTTTGAGAAGCTGCATCTTGTTCATAAAAATCTAAAGATCTTCCAAGTTTTATCTCCTCACAATTTGAACAACTATTACATGGAGTTGAAACAGGGGAATCAGCTGATAAGCAGTTTAAACATTTAGCTAAAATTCTTCCTAATGTAGTTTTGCCAACACCTCTAGTGCCAGAAAAGATAAATGCTTGATGCATTCTATCCTGCAAAATGCTATTTGATAATGCTTGAATTATATGATCTTGCCCGACAACTTCATCGAAATTAGTTGGTCTATATTTTCTTGCTAAAACCTCGTAGGACATAGCGATAAATCATAACATGAGCTAACTAAAAACTGAGTCAATTTCTTCAAAAGTAAAGCCTCTATTTTGTAAAAAACTTTTTTGCTTATTTCTTTCTCTAAAGTCTTGGGATGCACCGTTTTTAAACTTTTTATTAAATGCCTTTTGGGCAGCTTCTTTCCATGCACCCTCTTCTTCAATTGCAGAAGATGAAATTGAACTATTTATCCCTCTAGACATTAATTCAAATTCAATCTTCTTAGGTCCAAAGCCCTTTCTTTTTCTGACAAGCACGTACATCTGTGCATAACGGGAGTCATTAATGAGATTATTTTCAATGAGTTTTGTAATTACCTCATCAATAAGGTCTGGGATATCAAATTTTTTTAATAGCTTATTTTTTAGCTCATGTTTTGAATGCTCTCTTCTTGAGATAATATCTAGAGCTTTGTTATAAACGCTTGCAAAAAATTCGTCATTCATTTAATCAAATGGTACTACTCGAGATTTACCATTTCTTTTAATAATTCTTACTTTTTGATCTTTAAAATAATTATATGAGCTTACCTCTTGAATGATAGAAATTAACTTTCCAGCATCTGTCTCTATCAATAATTCGATTCCATCTTTTTTTGTAAGATTAGACCCAACCTCTGATCCTATTGCAGACCCAACAAGTCCGCCAACAAGAGAAGCAATATCTGATTCAGTCTCAGAGTCAGTAACATTCTTTCCAGCAACACCGCCTATCAATGCCCCTGCAGCAGCACCAGCCTCTCTGTCTCCCTCTATAGTTACAGAGGTAATATCTTTAATAGTTCCAAGAACAACATACTGTTGTTTTTGAGCATCAGATCTACTGACAACGTCCGGGGTATATTGATAATTGACACAACCTACAGTAGTAAGTATAAAAAATACTGCGAATAAATTTTTATTCATTGTCTTGCTCCTTTAGAGGCTTGAAATATTTAATAAGATCCTCTGTAATAATAAAAAAATCTTTGTTTTTACTAGAACCATTCATCAATTTAACTTTATAAATTTTTTCATTAAAAGACGGTTCAACTATTTGTATAACATCGCCCTTATTTAGTCTTTCTAAATTTCGATCATCAACAATTGAAAAGACATCCCAGTCTCCAAATTGCCTTGCTCTATATGTATGATATGCATCATTAGGCATAAAATATAAAACCTTGCTATTCGTTGGTGATAACTTATTACTCCTTGAGTCAAGAAACCATTCTTCGCCAATATTTATAGATGTAATATCTTCAGAAATTATCTCTAATGAAAATAAAAATAAAAAACTTAAAAAATACTTACTCATATTGATTTTGACAAAATTGTAATGGAATAGTTCTTATTATTCATAAAAATATATGTTAACTCATCTTGAAAATTTTAAAAACAACCCTAAATAACAGTTAGGAGATGCCATAAGGGTCTCCGTATTTTAACAAGCATGCCTTCGGGATGCATAATTTTAGTCGCTAAAAGGAGGACTATTATGATACTTAACTTTACAGATCCATTTTTCACTACTCGTGTGTTAGGGTTTGAGCCATTATTTGATAGATTGCAGAGACTTTCAGAGTCATCTGAAAGATCGTCAAGCTACCCGCCATACAATATAAGAAAAGATGGCAATTATTTTGCTATTGAGATTGCTGTAGCTGGTTTGACAAAAAATGATATAAATATTGAGCTTGCGGACGGCGTCTTGTCAGTTAAATATGATGGGCCAAACACTGAAGTTGTGAATGAAAAAAATGAAGTTGTTTATCAAGGAATTGCTCAAAGAGCATTTAAGCAACAATTTACTATAGCAACAGATGTCATAGTTCAGGGTGCAGATCTTATTAATGGTTTATTAACTATTAATTTAGAAAAGATAGTGCCTGAAGAAAAGAAACCAAAAACAATTGAGATTAAAACACCAAAAAGAATCTCAACTTAAAAAAATATACAAAGGGGTGCATTGCGCCCCTTGTCTTATTACTTAGGGTAATATGTCATTATGAAATCATATAAGCTAATTGCTTCCCTATTACTATTTTCTTTAAGTAGTCTTGCATATTCAGTTAATACTGGGCATGCGGACGTCTCGTTAATTAAATTCTCGAACAATGGATCTCAAACCAATGAGATGTTTGTTGGTATTAAAATGGATATGCAAAAAAATTGGCATACCTATTGGAAAAATCCTGGTGATTCTGGAGGACCTATCGAAGTATCATGGACTCTGCCAGATGGTATGACAATTAGTGATATTTATTGGCCGACACCAAAATTAATACCATATGCACCTTTAATGACATATGGCTATAAAGATTTTGTTATCTTCCCATTTAAAATTAGTTATGAAAACTTTGATGAATTAGATGAAATTAGTGCAGATATAAATTTTTTAATTTGTGACGACATATGTGTGCCAGAAAAGGCCTTTATTAATACAAATTTTAAGTCGATCGCTTCTGATAATGAACTCCTTGAATGGATAAATAAGGTTCCTAATGTAACTCTTCCTGTTTTAGCTAAGCAAACAGATAATAATCTTGAGTTAAGATTTTCTTCTAATAATAAAATTGAAAACGTGTATTTCTTTGCAGATCAAAAAGATATTGTTTTACATGCAGACAAGCAAAGTTTTTTGAAAGAAGAAAATAACTGGCTTCTAAATATCTCCACAGAAGATAATCCAAAACATAACGAAAAGCTTAATGGAGTCATCGTTATAAATGATGAAAGTTATTTGGTTGATTCTGAAATAACAATTGAAAATATTTCAAATAAATCAATTACAGTAATTCAAGCATTAATTTTTGCATTTATTGGAGGCCTGATTTTAAATTTAATGCCTTGTGTGTTTCCAATAATTTCTTTAAAAGTTCTTAGCTTCATCTCTATTAGTGGAGATTCTACATTTAAAATAAGAGCACATTCAATGATATTTTCTCTAGGAGTTATTGCCTCTTTTCTAATAATTGCATTACTACTAATAGGTCTCAAGGAAAGTGGTTCGATTGTTGGCTGGGGATTTCAACTTCAATCACCAATGATAGTTGGTACATTGAGTATTTTAATGTTTTTAATAGGGCTGGTTCTCTTGATGGATATTAACTTAGGTTCATCACTAACAAGACTAGGTTCTATTGGATCTAACGGCAATAACTACTCAAGCTCATTTGCTACTGGAGTTTTGGCTGTAATAGTAGCATCTCCATGCACTGCCCCTTTCATGGGCGCGGCTATTGGTTATGCTCTAATACAACCTTCATTAATAACATTACCAATATTTCTATCACTGGGTTTGGGATTTGCATTTCCCTATCTTCTCATTTCATTTAAACCTAATTTATTATCATCTCTTCCAAAACCTGGTAAGTGGATGGAAACATTAAAGGAATTTTTTGCATTTCCGATGTTTGCTACAGCATTGTGGCTTTTGTGGGTATTTAGTCTACAAACATCTGTAGACGCCTTAGTAAATTTATTAATCTCAATTTTATTAATTAGTTTCATAGTGTGGTTTCATACAAAAATTATAAAAAATTATCTTAAAATTTTGCTGTCTATATGTTTAATATTAATTCTTACAAGTCAAATAAATCAATTTTTAAATCTTGATGACCAAACTAGAAATGCTGATAAGATTGAATCATCATGGAATCTCAACATAGAAAATGAACTTAGGTCTAGCGGTCAATCTTATTTAATTAATTTTACAGCTGCTTGGTGTATTACCTGTCAGGCTAACGATAAGGTTGCATTATCAAGACCAAGCGTTAAAGAATATTTAAAAGATAATAATATTGAATATATTGTTGCTGACTGGACTAACAGAGATGAAAATATTTTAAAAGTTCTTAATAAATATGAAAGAAGCGGTGTTCCCCTTTATATTTTTTGGAAGCAAGGTATGAATGAGCCTGAAATACTCCCTGCGATATTAACAGAAAATATGGTTTTAGATATTTTAGATAGGTACTAAAAAAAATTATTTCATTAAGGTTTTTTTAAAATTAACAAAAAGTACTTATAATAGAATTCTAATTGACTATTGGGAAATATCTCATGAATGCAAATCCGTTTATATTATTTGGTACAACTCACATTATTACAATTATTGTAATTGCCCTTATTTCAATAATGCTTCCTCGGATTTATAGAACTAAAACTGAAGCCCAAAAATCATTAATGACAAAAGTTATAGCATTTATTATTTTTTGTCATGTCATAATTTCTCCTTATAAAGATTTATATATATTAGCTAATCCATATAACTGGAGAGAGGTTTTACCTTTACATATGTGTGATTTATCTGAAATCTTTCTAATATGCTTTCTTCTGGGTGGGCCAAGTATATTATATAAATGTGCATTTTTCTGGGGCTTGGGTGGAGCAACGATGGCAATAATAACACCTGATATAGCTTTTTTAGATTTAGATTATGCTTTTTTTATGATTGGACATGGAATGATAATTCTTGGAATTATCTATGCAACTGTTGTGCTTAATAATAGGCCTTATATCAAAGATATCATTACAGTATCATTAATAACTGCATTTATTCTTCTTCCTATAGTCTATCTTATAAACTATTTATTAGGCGAGCCAGCAAATTATTGGTACTTAATGCAAAAACCTGCTGGTGCAAGTCTAATGGATGCATTTCCTGAGCCACCCTTTCATCTTTTGATTACAACTCCTTTGGCAATTTTAATCTTCTATGTAATTTATATACCTTATTTTGTTAAGGATAAGTTAAAGAAGTAACTTACTTTGCTTAATTGCTTTAAATACTTATAAAATAGGTCTATTAGAAACATAACCATAAGAAAAAATGGAAAATTTTATATTATTAGTTAGTGATGTTTGGTCAAGAGGTTTTCTTGGAATTAATCTCGGGGCAATTATCTCCTCTTTGGGAGTAATTCTTTTAGCTTTTTTATTTAGAGGCTTCATTATCTCAATAATCCTGAGTTCCTTGAGTCGTCTAGCAGCGAAGACAGAATCAAAAATAGATGATGAGATTCTAAATGCTCTAAAGAAACCGATTGGTTTAGTACCTGTAACTATAGCATTATATATTTGCACATTAATACTGCCTATTTCAGGTGTTGCTGGAGATATTGCAACTAACATCGTTAAAGCCTTTGTTGTATATACAATTTTTAGCGCTTTAGCTAACAGTGTTAAGCCGATTTTTGAAGCTCTATCAACAAGCTCATGGTTAACAGCATCAATGCAAATGTGGCTAGAAAGAGCTTCAAGATTCCTGGTATGGGTAGTTGGTATAGCAATTATTCTAGATATCTTTGGTATTCAAATTGGACCTTTGGTAGCAGGATTGGGACTTTTTTCAGTAGCTGTTGCACTTGGTGCGCAAGATTTCTTTAAAAACTTGATTGCTGGTATCTTAATTATTGGTGAGCATAGGTTTCAGCCTGGGGATCGAATTGAGGTGGTAGGTCAGCTTCATGGTATTGTCGAATCTATTGGTTTTAGATCAACTGTAATAAGAACATTTGATACTGCCCCAATGACCATTCCTAACAAAGACCTTTCGGATGTAAAAGTTATAAATCATGGAGAAATGATAAATAGAAGAATTAATTGGAAAATTAATTTAATCTATTCCACAACAGTAGAACAGCTTGAAAAGATTCGCTCAGATATTAAACAATACATATTGGATAGTAATGATTTTTCTTCTGATCCTGACTTAGACCCATGTGTAAGAGTTGTTGAACTTGGCTCAAGCTCAATTGACGTTCTTATAGTGGCCTACTCTGAGCCTGTTGGTTTTGCGGATTTTAACCTAATTAAAGAAAATTTAATCTTTAATATTATGGGTATCGTTAAAGATAATAATTCAGAGTTTGCTTTTCCATCCACATCTTTATACGTTGAAAGTACACCACAATCTTCTTAGTTAAAGATAATGACTGACCAACATTTGCTATCAATAACGATTGTTTCTTTGTTAGGTTTTTTTATCTGGAGTAAATTTAGATATGATGCTCTTGCTGCAGGAGCCTTAGTTATTTTAATTATTCTAGGAGTGATTCCTGCTAACCAGGCTTTTGATGGTTTTGCTCACCCCGCAGTAATAACAGTAGCATTAGTTCTTATTATTAGCCAAGGATTAAAAAATTCTGGCCTAACAGGGCTTGTTGGAAAAGTAATAGGTGGCAGGTCTTTTACTAAGTTTCAGTTTTTAATTAGCCTATTGTTCATAGCAGCAATTCTTTCGTCATTTATAAATAATATTGGCGCTCTTGCTATACTTCTTCCAATTACACTTAACATTTGCCAAAAAATGAACTGGCATCCCTCAAGGTTCTTAATGCCATTAGCTTTTGCATGTATTTTAGGGGGCATGAATACAACCATTGGCACACCTCCAAATATTATTATTTCAGAATACAAGTCTACAATTTCAGATTCGGGATTTAATTTTTTTGACTTTTCATATGTAGGTCTTGCTATAACAGTTTTAAGCATTTTTTTTATATCAATTATTGGTAATAAATTTATCCAATTAAGAGATGATGGCGGTTCAGGATCTTCGCTAATAGATTTAAAAGGTTACTTGTTTGAAGTTGAGGTAAATGAGTCAAGCTCTGCAATCGGTATGACTTTATCTGCTTTTAAAAAAGAGGCAGGCGAAGATACAGAAGTTCTTGGAATAGTTAATGAAACTGGAGGAGTGAAAAAAGTAAAAAATAATTTAAGAATAAAGGCAGGCCAAATCTTGGTAATTAAAACACCCCCAGACGACATATCTTCTATTCTTGATGTTTTTGATTTCTCAATTCCAAAGGAGCTCCACTCTTTTGACGATGATGATTTAGAAGAAATTGAAGCAATGATAACTCCAGGATCAAGATTGATAGGAAGAAAATATGAATTTTTCTTAAAACTGGCATACGAAGAACTTAATTTACTCGGGTTATGGAGAAAGGGAGCAAAATATCGAACAAGACTTACAAGGGAAACCTTTAAAGCTGGCGATGTCTTGTTATTAGGAGTTAGAGATTTAGATGAAGAAGATGTTACAAATAAAATAAAGCACTTAGGATTAATGCCTTTAATGCAAAGAGAACTGCAAACAATTCCATCGAGAAGTAGACTTCTAAAAGGGCTTATATTTTTTATGGTCTCCATTATTCTTGTTGCGCTAAATATACTTCCTACTGCTGCAGCCTTTTTATTATGCGTCCTAGGTTTTGCAAGAATTAAGATTATTGATAGCAACTTTTATCGAGATATAGATTGGCCAATTATAATTATGTTGGCTGCTATGATACCAATTGGAACTGCTCTTCAAACGACTGGTTTAAGTGATGTTATTTCATCAAATATCTCTTTATTAGCAGCAGATATGAGCCTATTCTGGCTACTATTTTTAATACTTATTATAACCATGGCTACAACTGATATCATTAATAATGCAGCCACAGCGGTCATAATGGCACCAATTTCAGCTGGAATAGGCCTTGAACTAGGATATGCTATTGAACCATTTCTAATGGTTGTTGCTGTTGGAGCAAGTTGTGCTTTTTTAACTCCAATAGGCCATCAGTGCAATACAGTTGTTATGGGTCCTGGAAACTACAAATTTACAGATTATTGGAGATTAGGTTTACCGCTAGATATGTTAATCATAATAATCTCCATACCTATGATTTTATTTGTCTGGACTTAATAATTATGGAAGATCGGTTTAAAAGACCAAATAAAGCTAATGGCAAACCCTATGAACCAGGATTTCAAGATGAAGATGGTAGAGTTTTTTTGCGCTACATCAACAAACATGGTAATGACGGTTACTATCTTGAAGAATGGAAGAAAGATATGAAATCTTATGTTAAAAAAAAGAGTTTATTAAAAGACTAATTTCTATTTAAGTCTGCCATGGCGTCTATGATTTCAGCATATTGCTCATAAAATTCTTTAGATTCACCCTCTTCGTCTGTTACAGGAGTTGCAACATCTGTACCCTCTGAAACTACGCCTAAATCTAACAATGCTCTTGCAGTTTTAACTGCATGACTAACACCCATCCATCTAAAATATTTTAAAGGTCCCCATTTTTGAATATCACCATGATCTTTTCTATTATATTTTGTAATTCTAGTAAAAATTAAATCATTTTCTCTATCAACAAATGTGAATTGTCCAAATTTACCACTTGTATTAAAAATTTTACTCTCATCATCATATTTTGAAACCCACCAATGAAGTGAATAGCCTCTTTTAGCCTCAGTCCACCATTGAGGAGTTATATCCCAAACAACTTGAAATGTCTCATTTACAAATGATTCCGGAATTATTTGTTCACCCTTCCAATTTCCATTTCTTGCAAAAAGTAGGCCAAACCTTGAATAATTTCTTGCAGACATGTCAACACAGCAATATGTCAGTACGTTTTCAGCCTCATCCTTCCATAATTTATAATCTGTGGCGCCAATTGGATCTAATATTCTTTCTGACAAAAGTTTGTCAGCTTTAATGCCAGTTGCAGAAAAAAGAATATCTCCAATAATCATTGAATTTGCATTGTTATATTCAAATTTAATTCCAGCTTCTTTTTCAACTCCAACGTTTTTTGAATAATTTAAATGATCCGATTGGAAGAACATTCTTTCATGCTCATGCTCTGGAAAATCAAGGCCGCTAGACATATCCAGAAGGTCTCTAATGGTAATGGATGATCTTTCATCATTATAATATTCTAAATAGTTTCCAACAGGATCATCTAAACTATTAATTTCACCTTTTTCAATTGAAATTCCTATCAGTGCAGCATAATAACTTTTTGCCATTGACCAAGAGGTTCCATGCGAATTTAAATCATAGTCAGCAGCATATTTTTCACCAATAATCTTTCCATTTTTTATAATTACAACACCAAGTGTTGCATTGTCATTGAATGATAGATCGATTAATTTATTTACTTTGGCGGACTTAACACCTTGGCTCTCGGGGGTGGTTGAATGCCAATCACTTTCAGGAAAATATCTACTATCAGCTTGAACAAAATATGAAATTGTTAATATTGGCAATAAAAATAATATTTTTTTATTGATCATAAAACTCCCCTGTAAATTATGTTTTTTTGATTATATATACATTTCTATCAAGTATTAAGAAAAAGTTGAAATCATTTATAAATTATATTGATATAACATTATAAATATATATAATGATGCTGATAATACAACACCCAGGAGCATAAATTGAACTTACAAGTAAGAGAAGCTACACAAGAAGAAGCTATTGAATGGAATCAAAATGATTATTTTATTGGTATGAAATTTGATCCATTGGTAATGTTTGTTTTAATACCGGCTGTTATTCAGATTGTTGTATTAGCATTTATGCTTACATCTATGCTAATTACTGGAATCTTTTTTGACTAAAATTTTTAAGCTTTTAATTGGTGTTGGATCTGAAGAACAATTATCTAACCCCTCTCCACTTAAAATTCTGATGCTATCTGCATGTTTGGGGTTTGTATTTCTAGCAATAGTAACAACTTTTATAATTTTTACGGGAATTGTTTTATGAAAAAAATATTACTTAGTATATGTATGGCTACCAATATGTTTGTCCAGTCTGAAACTTATGAAGTTAAAATGCTCAATCAAGGAACTGAGGGGTATATGGTTTTTGAGCCAGCCGTTTTAAAAATTTTACCAGGTGATTCAGTAACATTTGTAGCAACTGATGCTGCTCATAATTCTGCATCTATTGTTGGAATGATTCCTGAGGGTGCTAAGAGTTGGAATGGTCAGTTAAGTAAAGATATCACTGTTACCTTTGATCTTGAGGGAATATATGCTTATCAATGCACTCCTCATGCAATGATGGCCATGGTTGGTATTATTGAAGTTGGTACTAATAAAAATAATTTAGAAAAAATTAAATCAATTGCTAGCAAGACCAAATCAGTTTTTGTGATGAATCAAGACAGGTTAGATACATATATATCAAGTTTATAACTTAATCAGTATTGGTAGACCCGAATGGACTCGAACCATCGACCTCCGCAATGTCAATGCGGCGCTCTAACCAAAACTGAGCTACGGGTCTAAAAAAGAAGTCATTATACAGAAATTTTAACTATTGGTAATGACCATTTATATATCTAATAGATATACATATATGCTTAATACGATTGTTTTAAAAGTATTATAAATAATATTGATAACATATTATAAATATATAAAATAGATCACATCAGCACTCCTCTCCCCCTATTAGAATTGCTGATATTCAAAAATGGAGAGCTTAGGCTCTCCATTTCATTTTAAGAAACTTTCATTGATTCAATTTTTAATTTTGTAGCTTTAAGAATTTTTTGACTCTCTTCCTCATCTTTTTCATCTAAAAGTTTATCTATCTGAATAAGAGATTTCTCTATTGAACCCCAGGGGCCTTCTTCACTATTTCTTTCGTTTATTAAATCTTGATATCTTTTGTTAATATCTTCTGGAATATTTGAAGAATATTGGCTGCATATTATTCTTTCAGCAAAAAGTCTTAAGCGCTCATCTTCAAAATTCCTAGATATTTTTACCAAATGTTCTAAATTATCTGACATGTGAAATTCTTGCATCAAATCTTTATCTCTATAAGATGGGAATCCGCCAGAGTATATTGTTCCTTCAATATACTCAGATTCTGGAAAATCCATCATTCTATCTTCCATTGCTTGCGATACTTTAGACTGAAAATCTTTATTTGATCTAACGATATCAGCTCTTCTTTGCAATTCACTGAATTCAATATCAAAAGCATTTGGATCTGTTAGAAGCTTGTGAGAACAAATAGGTATAGTTTTGTTTATTTTATATTTTTTTAAAGGGCCGTCTCTTCCTTTTGATTGGACTAATTTATTAATCTCTGTAAAGTCTAAATCTAAAATATCTTCAGGATCATAGCTTAAATCATAAAATACAATTTCATTTGGTCTGCTAGCGTCACTACCGCATATAATCACTGGATATCTAAATGTGTGCCTTCTATGAATTTCGCCAAGGGCTAAAAAATCATCTGAATACAGTAATTCCTTTACCCCTGGTTTGGTTGAGATATTGATGAATGACTCAAATACTTCTGGTAATCTTGATTGAATGATTCTACACAGATCAATCATAAGGTTGCAATCAGCTATTGCATCATGAGCATCGCCAGCATCAATTCCATGTTCTTGAGCTAAGTGTTCTAATTTATAACTAATTCCCGGCCCACCTTCAAACAAGGGTATAGATATCTCATTTGAAAAAAATGCAGCAATATTATGAATCATCAACATGAGATCTAGTCTGCCATTGCCATTTGTGTTTGTTGTGTAGGGCTCAAGTAAGTTCCAAAAAAACTGCCTCCTTATTAACTCTTCATCAAAGGCATGTCCATTGTATGTAATAAAAATTGCAGGATTTTCTGCAGACCATTTCTTCCATTGAAGTTGGAGATCTTTCATCATTTGATAGTGAGAAGTATTTGAATTAAAAAGATCAATCTTTTTATTTGTGAGCATAGCCATAGGCTGAGGAATGACCCATGGCAATGGTGCACAGCCAATATTTTGTTCAGCTAATGTATTTAATGATTTATCAGTTAATACAGAGCCACACTGAAGTATTTGACTAAAATCTTTTTGAATTCCAGTCGTTTCTGTATCGTAGAAAATTAAATTAATAGAGGACAATTATTTCGCCATATGTTTGCCAAGCTCAAGCCTAGCCACCGCTCTTCTATGAACCTCATCAGGTCCATCAGCCAATCTTAATGTTCTAATATGAGCATACATAGATGCCAATGGTGTTAACTGAGAAACGCCCTCGCCTCCATGCATTTGAATTGCTCTATCAATTATCTTTAATACTACGTTTGGAACATAGACTTTAATTTGTGCGATTTCACTGGCTGCAATTTTATTACCTACAGTATCCATTTTATGAGCAGCATCAAGTGTTAAAAGTCTGGCTGCATTTAATTCAATTCTTGATTCAGCTATATAGTCAAAATTAGCACCTAAGTTAGCTATATTTTTACCAAATGGCATCTTGGTTGGATCAATGCCTCTTTTACACATTAGATCAATAGCTCGTTCTCCCACTCCTATTGTTCTCATGCAGTGATGAATTCTTCCAGGGCCTAGTCGGCCTTGAGCAATCTCAAACCCTCTTCCTTCTCCAAGTAAAAGATTATCTTTTGGTATTCTTACATTATTAAATTTGATATGAGCATGGCCGTGAGGAGCATCATCATAACCAAAGACATGCATCATTTGTTTAATTTCTATGCCCTCAGATTCCATAGGTACCAGCATCATAGAATGCCTTTGGTGTTTAGCTGCATCAGGATTGGTAACGGCCATAAATATAATTATTTTACATCTTGGATCTCCAGCACCAGATGTCCACCATTTCTCACCATTAATTACGTATTCATCTCCATCCAAGACTGCGGATGCCTGCATATTTGTAGCATCAGAAGATGCAACCCCAGGCTCTGTCATTCCGAAAGCAGATCTTATCTCACCATCAAGAAGGGGTTGAAGCCATTCTTTTTGATGATCTTCATTCCCATATCTAGCTATAACTTCCATGTTTCCTGTATCTGGAGCCTGACAATTCATTGCTTCTGATGCAATATGACAAGTTCCCATAGCTTCCGCCAGATGAGCATATTCATAATTCGTTAAACCTGCACCGAATTCACTTTCAGGTAAAAATAAATTCCACAAACCAAGTGATTTTGCCTTGTCTTTTAACTCATTCATTATTGGTGGATACGACTTCCATCTGTTCTCGCCAACTTGAATTTGTTCATGAAAAGTATGTTCAACTGGAACACATTCTTTTTCAATAAAGTCTTTTACTCTTGATATAAGATCTTCAGCCTCTGGTCGTAATTTAGGTAACATTCTATTTTAACTCCCTATATACACTAATATTTGGTACCATTATAAGTGTGATGAATAATACAATTAACTATTACTCCTATAATAGCTTTATGTTCCAATCAAAGCTATATGCACTTATGCATAACTACTGTAGAAATTAATAACTATGAAAATAAGTACCTTTGATTTAAATCTATTTGTTATATTAAACGCAATTTATACCGAAGGGAGTCTAACAAAGGCTGCTGAAGTTGTTGGCATAACTCAGCCTGCTGTAAGTAATGCGTTGTCACGTTTGCGTGAAAAGTTTGATGATGATCTTTTTATTAGAACTGGTACTGGGATGGTTCCAACTCAAAAAACAGAAAATATTATAAATGATATTCAAAGTGCATTAACCCTAATGCAGCAAAGCGTTAATGAGCCAGATACCTTTGATGCAAATAAGACCTCAAGGACTTTTAAATTATCGCTTGGTGATATTTCTGAAGGAAGAGTCTTGCCTTACATAATGAAAGAAATTGACCAACATGCAAAATATATTTCTGTTGGAAGTTATGCCTATAAAAGAAGTGATCAAGTTCATGCTTTAGCTACCCATAATTTAGATTTTGTTGTAGACCCAGTCATTCCTGTTTCTGATGAAATAAATTCATATAAGGTATTTGAAGATGACTTCGTAGCAATTCATAGAGAAGGCCACCCACTGTCTCAAATAAACAACCCATCAATTGATGATATTCTTGCCCAACAACACTTACACGTTTCTAGCAGAAGAACCGGCTCACATTTAATTGATGTAGAGCTTGATAAAATTGGGCACAGTCGAAATGTAGCCTTAAGATGTCAACATTTTTTAATTGCTCCAACAATTATCAAATCAACTGATTTAGTTCTATTTGCAACAAGAAGCTTTGCAAAAGCGCATGACCTTCCTTTTATTGAAATACCTGCAGAAATTCCTTCTATGGAGTATTTCTTAATATGGCATAAGAGTGATGAAGGTGACGGCGGTCATATCTGGATGAAAGATCTAATAATCAAAGCTTTTGTTGAAGCAAAAAAATAGAAGAATTTTTTTTAACCTAAATTATGACCACCTGTTTTAACTATTCCTCCATCTGAAGCAATAGTCTCACCTACTACATAAGCCCCTGCTCTAGAACACAAGAAAATTGTCAAGCCAGCAACATCTTCAGGGCTACCTATTCTTTTTCTTGGATTTCTTCTTTCAATTTCTGAATAATCAGAATTAACTGCTGAGCCTAGCATTGCACTTGGATAGGGTCCAGGAGCAATAGCATTAACTGTAATATTTTCTGACACAAGCTGCGATGCAAGATGTCTTGTCAAGTGATGGACGGCTGACTTAGATGCACTGTAAGAGAAAGTTGGAAATGCAGGAACATCTAGACCATCAATGGAGCCAATATTGATAACTCTAGATGGATCTTCTAGTGATGCTCTCACAACAAGCAATGATTTCATTTTTTGAGTTAGAAAAAAGAGACTCTTTACATTTAAATCCATGACTTTGTCCCAGCCACTTTCTGAAAAACTCTCAAAAGGCTCTCCCCATGCAGCACCAGCATTATTAACAAGATAATCTATTCCTTCTTCTTTTTCTGCTATCAGACTTACAAGCGAATCTATACCCTCCATAGTGCTTAGATCACAAGGAAAAGCTATACATTCTGCATCATACTTCTCAGATAGCTCTTTAGCTTTTTCAATAAGCGCAGGAGCTTTTCTTGCGGTAATATAAACTTTTGCACCATTTGCTAAAAATCCAGCAGTAATCATCTCTCCAATGCCTCTAGAACCACCTGTAACAACTGCAACCTTATTTTTAACACTAAATAAATTACTTATTTCCATAATAGTCTCCCTTTAACTTAGAGCATCATTATATATTGAATAGTTTGAAATATTGGCTTTAATAATGTTTCTAAATACGTTTATTAATGAGCATAATATATCAGTATATAAATGATAGAATGAGTGATGATTCTTTATAATCTTTTTGGTTTGTTTGTTGCTTTGGCAGTTCTTGTCTGGGGGGCTGACAAATTTGTTGATAATGCTTCATTGATTGCAAAAAAGTTTGGCCTAAGTGAGCTAACAATTGGGTTAACTATAGTTGCACTTGGAACTTCAGCTCCAGAAATATTTGTAGGCATTTCATCGGTATTAAATGGAACTGAAGCTATTGCTATGGGAACTGTTCTTGGATCCAATATATCAAATATTGCTCTGATTTTTGGGGTATCGTGTATAGGAATCTCGATTAGACCTGCTAAAACAAACCCTATTCAATTTTTACCATTTATTCTCGGTGTAATTATTTTGGGCCTTGGTCTTCTTGATTTAAAAATTACTAAAGGTGAAAGTATAGAATTTCTATTTCTCTTTGTTGCTTTTATGTATATAACTTATGTTTTTAGAACCCCAGATACTAATAACAATGAAGAGCATCATTCAGAGATAAATACTATAAAGACAATAATATTTTTAGTTATTGGGCTTCTAGCATTAATTATTGGCTCTAACTATGCTGTGGTTAATGCAGAAAAAATAGCAGTCATACTAAACGTACCTCAAGTGATAATAGGTCTAACAATAATTGCTATTGGGACTAGCTTGCCAGAGCTGGCTGCAACTATTTCAGCAATAATTAAGAAGAAGAATGACATGGTAATTGGGAATGTTATTGGCTCAAATGTAATGAACATTGCTTTGGTTGTTCCAATTATTGGACTATTTTCAGATACAACTTTTGAGGCAAGCATCCTTTCAAGAGATTTTTTAATTTTGGCAATAGTATCGGTTTTATTTGTTTTAATTGCTTGGGGTTATTCTTCTTCAAAAGTAAATCTTAAATTTATAAGATTTGTTGGATTTACTTTTCTTTTAGGCTATTTGGCTTATATCTTAAATTTAAGCAAATTGATCTAATTTTTTAAACGATCTTAAAAACCAAAGCCCTAAAAGGCATGCAATCATCTCAAATATAAAAAAAGTATTAAAGAAACTTGGAGTGGCTGGAATGAAAGAATATATAACTCTTCCTGATGCTATTGATCCTGTTAAGAAAGTTAGAAATTGAATTGAAAATACCCCTACTTCCTCTTTAAAAAGACCAAGTAAGCACATGAAACCTATACATATATTAAGTCCCCCATACAATCCTGCAATCTCTGAATAACCAATTTCAGAGGTTACACCTAGTCCAACAGCCTCCAAGAATGATGGCAATGAGTCAAATAGTGAATCAAAAATTGCCCAAACTCCTATGGCAAGATAAATTAAACCCATCAAAAATAAATATAATCTAATAATCCATAACATTTTAATTCTCCCTTATCTTTTAATATTGTAATATGCCTTATATGATTTTAAATGTAATTAAATATTGTTCTTTTTTTTATATCATTATTTTTCCATTAACCATGACTGCTAATAATATAAACATACCCTCCAATGAAGTCTTAGAGATGCCATTACCCCTTCCTTACAATGGAGAAATATACTCTGAGAATGATGTTGAAGAATTTTTAAATAAAACTATTAAACAGTCAAAGCAACCTATAATTATATTTGGCGGAAACTGGTGTCCCGATTGCAGAATACTGGATGGAACCCTTCAACTTCCAACCATAAAAAAATATATGGATCGATACTATAGAATTATGCATGTAGATGTTGGTAGATATGATAAGAATATGAACCTAATAAGTTACTTCAATATACCAAAAGAAGAAGGTGTGCCTAGAGTTCTTGTTTTTGATAAAAATAAAAATATACTAAACATGGACTCTACCAAAGAATGGACAACTGCAAGAGATAGGAAGCAACAAGAAATATTTAACTATTTCCAGTCACTAATTCAATAATTATCAGTATTTAAAATGCTTTATTTCTTCACCGCTTTGACCTATATCTGTCATTGCTTTTATGCCAATTTCTAGATGAAGATCTACCCACTTTTGAGTGACTTGTTTGTCGGAAGTCTCTGTTTTAACTCCCTCTGGAGTTAAAGGTACATCAGATACTAGTAATAAAGCTCCTCGAGCTATCTCGTTATAGTGTCCAACAGAAAAAACAGTTGCTGTCTCCATATCAACACCTATAGCAGTAGTCTTTTTTAACCTCTTTAGAAAGCGTTTATCATGCTCCCATACCCTTCTATTTGTTGTAAAGATTACACCCGTTCTATAATCGCTATTTTTTTCAATGACAATATCTGAAACAAACTTATGTAATTTAAATGATGGGAGTGCAGGAACTTCGGGTGGAAAATAGTCGTTTGATGTTCCATCGCCTCTAATGGCACCAATTGGAAGAATAAAATTACCAATCTCTGATGAATCCTTCAAACCACCACATTTACCTAAGAAAAGAACTCCTTTAGGGGCTACAGCAACTAATAAATCCATAATTGTTGCAGCGTTGGGAGAGCCAATACCATAATTAATTATTGTTAAGCCATCGCTATTAGTTGAGGCTTGCATTGCTCTTCCTTCACCATAAATTTCTGAAGAGAACCTTTCTGAGAATTTAGTTACGTAATCTTTAAAATTGGTGATAAGAATATATTCACCAAATTGTTCTAATGGCATTCCAGTGTATCTAGGAAGCCAATTTTTTGCTATTTCTAATTTTGTATCCATTCATCATTATAACCATAGATGAATTTATGAAGAAAAAATAATTTTTTAAGTTATTTAAACTGTTTGGTAGCGCTCGCAAAAATTAAATAAAAAGTACCACCAAAAATTAAAACAGCAGAACATATATGAAATATTAAAGTCCATGAACCTGTAAGCTCAAGAATAAAGCCTGCAACTAAAGGGCTTATTATTGCTGCTATCATACCAATACTTCCAGCGATACCAAAAAGCGTACCAGTATGATTTGGGCTTAGATCTGCATGATTTACACCAAAGCCTCCAGCGCCTATTCCACTAAATAAATTAGTAATACATAGCAAGATAACAATGAATATATGTGATTCTTGTAGTGGCACCATAAATAAACAAAAAGCAGCTCCAAAGAAACCTATTGTATTTACAGTTTTTCGAACCTTAATAACCTTATATCCATTTTTTATTAAGGAGTCAGCTAAATAACCTCCTGAAATAAGAGCTGCTACTGAAACAATGCTTGGAATAAGAATCATTAATACAAAAGCAGATGAATCTAAACTCACTCCTAAACTATTAACAAACTTGGGTAAATAAGATAAAAAAGTAAATAAAGCCCAATTATTACAAAATGTTGCAATAGAAATCGATAGAAAAGGAAGATTTCTTAACAAACTTGATAATGGAATTTTTGATGCGATTGAGTTAGCGGGTGCTTCATTTTTAATGAGTGTTAATTCCTCATATGTAATTTTTTTATCCTGATGAGGGTATGCGTAAATATATCTGTGCCAGAAAAAGAACCAAATTACGCCAAGCGCACCAAAAGAATAAAATACCCACTCCCATGAATAAGATGCAATTATTAGAGCTGAAATAATATAGGCAAATATTGTACCAATAGGTATACCACTATTCGTAATTGCTACAGCTCTAGTTCTTTCTTTGAATGGTATCCAATGGGCATACATAGAATGCCATGATGGAAAAGTTATCCCTTCCCCCAAACCTATTAACACTCTTATAAAAAGCAACGCAAGAAAACCATTGTAAGAAAATACTGGGGTTAGTATTGTAAATAGTGACCATAATAATACCCCAATACCTAAAACTACCTTACCTCCATATTTATCAGCTAAAAATCCTCCAAGAGCCATTGAGATAAAATAACCGACATAAAAAATAGAAAAAATAATACCAATCTGAGCTTCGTTCCACCCAAACTGTTCTTGCATTGGAATGATGGCCACTGAGATATTTATACGATCAATGTAGCAAATAAAAACAGCCAGAAATGACATAAAGACCAGCCTAAATCTAGCAGGCATTATCATTATTTAAGAAAAGATGGCATCAGAATTACATCTTAGCAGTATTTTTATCCATAGATATATAAGCTTAAATTGAAACTCGTAAGCCTTTATTTGCTCAAGTGTATTATTTTTGCTTTTTAAGCCTAGCGTCAAGTTTGTCTAAGGCTAAATTTCCAGGCGATCCCTCTGAATAATCTTTTGAATTAGATTGAGCGTAGCTTGATAAATCATCAGAATTTTTGATTAAATTATATGCGTCTCTAAAAGGTTTTCCTTGAGCAACAAGAGCATAGACTTTATCAGTCATTTTCATCTCTTCATCAATATAAGCAATTGATTTTGACTTATTTACTTTAATGGAATCTATTAATTTTGGAAGAATATTTAATGATTTAAGGGAGATATCAAAGCTTGATATTAAACTTCTTTTTGTTAATTGAAGATCTCTTTGGTAGCCACTTGGAAGTGAAAGAAGGTTCTCAAGTTCTGAAGCTTGACCTGCAAGTATGGAATAATTAGCTCTAAGAATTTCTATCACATCAGGATTATGTTTATTAGGCATAATAGAAGAGCCTGTTAGGTATGCTTTATCAATTTTGAGTAAATCAAATTCTTGAGATAGAAATAAACTCATATCCCAGGAAAACTTTCTTACATCCAGCATTGACTGTTTTAATGTATTTATTATTTGCATTTCATATTTACCTCTACTGTTTTGAATATACAAACTATTTATTTGGGTTCTCTTAAATCCTAGCTCTTTTGTTGTCAGCTTTCTGTCTAAGGGTAGTGCCACTCCATAACCAGCAGCGCTTCCAAGAGGGTTTGAGTCTATCCACTCTATAGTGCTATTTATTAAATCAACATTATCAATAAATGACTCAGCATAAGATGCAAACCAAAGACCCCATGAGGATGGCATTGCCCTTTGAAGATGGGTATAACCAGGCATTGGATTGTTTTCATGTTTTTTTGCCATTCTCAGCAAAACCCTTGCAATAGATTTATTAGATTTCTTGAAATCTATTAGATTTTTTTTAGCAAAAAGTCTCATTGCCACAAGAACTTGATCGTTTCTACTTCTACCTGTATGAACTTTTTTACCAAGCTCTCCAAGTTCTTTTGTTAAATAAAATTCAATAGCTGAATGGCAGTCTTCATATTTCTCAGTTAATTTAAAGGATTTATTTAAGAATTTTAGTCTTAACTCTTTTAACGATTTAATCAATTTAGCTAATTCATTTTTTTTTATAACGCCTATAGAGGCTAGACCTTTGATGTGAGCGATAGTTGCATCAATATCATATATAAAGATAGATTTATCTAGCTCAATGTCCTCACCAGCTAGAAATGATGCTATCTCATATGAAGACTCAAAACCTTTTGTATTCCATATTTTTTTACTCATAATATATCCCAGTTAATTCCTGTAAATTACATGCATAATTTAAATTTTGAATAGCCTGCGTTGCAGCTCCTTTAAGAAGGTTGTCCAAGGTGCAACATACAACTAATTCTAATCCGCTCTCATCTATATCAAATCCACCAATATTAACAAAATGGCTATTTGATATTTCGTTAATCATTGGTATCTCTTTGCTTATTTTTATTAGCTTATAGTCCTGATAATAGTCTTTATAAATATCATATATTTCAGAATTTGTATGCTTGGTCTTCAGCTTAATGTGTGAGGTGATAAGAATACCTCTAAAAAAATTTCCAACGTGAGGGCTGAATGCAAGATCATTATAGCAGTGCCTTCTAACTTCATCTTCGTGCAGATGCCCTGAAAGAGAATAAGGCATAATATTATCTTTTAAATTCTCTGGATTATTTTTTTCATTAGGAGTTGCGCCAGCTCCACTGTATCCTGAAATGCCCATACTGCTGACTTTTCCACTAATGATATTTTTAATTGGAAATAAAGAAAACTGGATTGCAGATGCATAGCATCCAGGATTACTAATTCTATTTTTTTTTGCTGGTTTGCAAATTTCAGGAATGCTATATGTCCAATTATCACTAAATCTATAGTCAGCGCTTAAATCAATAATGATCATATTTGAATTGTATTCTTCAATTTTTTTTACATACTCATGAGATTTATTATTAGGAAGAGCCATGATTGCAATATCTATATCTGATAGATCAATCATTTCCGGTTCATCTAGGTAGCTATATTCCAAATTTGATAATTTTGTATACTCTTTAATGCTTTCACCTGCTGCATTTTTGGAAAATACTTTAGATAAGATAAAGTTGGGATGGTTATTTAAAATGGCAATTATCTCTTGACCCACATAACCTCTGCCACCTAACAAAGCAATATTATATTTATTATTCATAATTAATAGTTGCAGGTTGTTTTGCTGCATAATCAATACACTTAGTTAATTTATTAAGATCATTTATTCCTATCCAAAAAATACTCCATTCATCATATTTTTGAAATCCATCACACACGTCTTTGTAAAAATTATTTATGGCATTATTTGTTCTCGATCTCCAGAAAACTTGCTTGTGATCTGATAGCATTTTATTCCACATTGCATTACCTAGACCCTCACCTCTTGCAGAGTTAATAACTGCAAACTTATCCATATAGGCAATGTTTTGATCATGAGAAATCACTATCGAAGCTCTATTACATGAACTAAGATAAAATTCTTTTTTATTATTCTCAAAGTATCTATTTATCAATTTTCCCTTGAAAGAGGATTCAAGAATTGATGTTATTGTTGTCTCCTGCTCGTGATCAAGGTTTTGATATTTATCTATTTGATGGCCGGCTTTGACTAATGTTCCAAATCCGGCATCAGTAAAAAGCTCTCTATTTAGATGAAGTGGCTTGGTAATTGATACAGAACTATGGCTTGGTAAAATATCTAAAAGCAACTTTATCTGCTGAAGCTTAAGCTTCATTCCAGAATGAAGCCAATCTTCATTCATTAATCTGTCGTAATCATCTTTAATATTAATATTTGATATTAACTTATTTGTTTCATCAAAAATTCCTCCGATCTCACTTAGAAAGATTACTTTATCTGGTGTGATTTCTTGCGCTAGGGCGAGTGTGGCTTTATCACCATTTATATTTACTAGTTGTTTATCCTCTGTATGTCCTACTGGTGCTACGACTGGAATTCCTCCAGAGTTAATAATTTCTTTTATTTCATCAGAGTTTGTTTCTTTTATCTCTCCTACAAAACCAAGCTCTTTATTATCAATATTGCATTTAAATAAATTTCCAATAACTGGAATAGCGTTAACACCGTTATCAATAAGTGCAGATATAATTTTTTTGTTCTCACCGCTAAATACTTTGAAGGCAACATCTAGAACTTCTTTTGATGTAACCCTTTGCCCATCTTTAAAAGAGAATGAAATATTTTTTCTTTTAAGCTCTTCAGATAACTTTGGTCCTCCTCCGTGAACAATAATTGGCTTTAATCCAACTTCATTTAAAAAAGCTAAAGAAGATACTAGATTATCAAGATCATTTTGAATAACTGCCCCACCAACTTTGATTACAGCAAATCTATAATCGTCAGATGAAAACCTATTCAAATATTTTCTAATTTCCTTCTCACTACTCATTCCGCTGAGAAGTTTTAAGATAGTATCTTTTTTATAACTTTTGTTCATATTACTTTTTATTAACTTCTGTCCATGTAGAAGTACTTTTTCCTAAAAGCTTAATAAATCCAGCTGATTCTTCTACGCCCCATGATGCTGATTGAGCATAGATAGCATCCTTGCTGATTAAAATTTTCTTTGCGTCAACACAGACAGCGTCAGCCCTTCCAGGGCTAAGTAATACTGTAACTTTTCCACTCACTGGTTTTTGAATATCCTCAAGAAAAGTTTCAAGATTTCTAGCGAGTGGATCAAAATAAAAACCACCATATACAAGCTCAACCCATTTTTTACCAACCGTAGGTTTAAAGAAGTTCTGTTTATCGGTAAAAATAGATTCCTCTAAAGCTCTATGCGCTTTTTGTAATATTGATATTCCAGGAGATTCAAAAAGAAATCTTCCCTTGATTCCTATAATAGTGTCACCAGCAAAGATTTCTCTACCTATTCCATACTTGCCACCAATTTTATTTAACATTCTTAATAAATCTGCACCTTTTATGGGTTTACCATCTATTTTTTTAGCTTCGCCTTTTGCAAACTCAATAGTTATTTTCTTAGTTTTAGTAGGATATTTATCTGGAGTGCTGCACAAGATATAGCTTTCCTTTGATGGTTCTTTCCAATCATCAATCTCTGAACCTGAGACTGTAGCACCCATCAAGTTTTCATTAATACTGTATTTAGTATGCAAAGAAGAAACTTTAAAGCCTCTCTCAGTTAAATATTTCTTCTCATAGCCTCTTACATCAGAAACTTTATTTTGAATTTCTCTTATAGGTGTGATTATTTTGTAATTTCCAAATGCTTGAATTGATAAATCAAATCTAACTTGATCATTCCCCATACCAGTACAGCCATGAGATATATATTTAGTATTCAGTTTTTTACAAAGCTTGATAGCTTCAGAGACAATTAAATATCTATCAGAGCAAAGCGCAGGATACTTATCCTGATAGTTTGATCCAGACCAGATAAGAGGTTTTATAATTTGATTCCAAAGTTTAAGTTCAACATTTACGTTTAAATGTTTTTTAGCACCAAGTTCTAATGCTCTATTTGATATTTTCTTTTCCTCATTAGTTGCGGTGCCTCCTGTATTAACAAAAATTGTATAAACTTCGAAACCTTGTTCTATTAAGTATGGGACACAAAAACTTGTATCCAAGCCGCCTGAAAATGCACAAACAATTTTTTTCATTTTTAATTATCCTTTAGTAATTTAGTTAGTAATGATTTTTGAACATGAATCCTGTTACCAGCCTCTTGAATGGCAACACAAGAATCTGAATCCATAACCTCATCTGTTGCTTTAATATTTCTTCTTAAGGGCAAGCAATGACTAAATAAAGCATTATTAGTCATATCCATTTTTCTTTTATCAACAATAAAATGCTTAAATTTATCTCTAATAATTTTTTCCTCTTCTGGTTTGCCATAATATTTTAGAGAACCCCAGCTTTTTGCATAAACAATATTGGCATTTGCATACCCGTAATCAATATCATGGGTAATCTCAAAACTTGTATTATTTTGATCACAATTATGCTGAGCTTGATTAATATAGCTTTCATGCAAAATATAATCCTCAGTTGGACAAAGTAACTTCACATTCATACCAAATTTACTTGCTATCATTAGTGATGAATTAGCAACTGCTGTATTCAATGGTTTGGGATGATATGTCCAAGTTAATAGATAATCTTTACCTTTTAGATCTCCTAATTTTTCTTGCATTGTTAGTATGTGCGCCAATTCTTGGCAAGGATGGGTAATAGTCTCCATGTTAACAACAGGCACTGATGCGTATTTAGCAAAACTATTAATTACATGATCTGTTAAGTCTTCTTCTAAATTTATGAATTTTGGAAATGCTCTAATCGCTATTAAATCACAATATTCAGAAAGCACCTTTGCAACTTCTATAATATGTTCTTCTGAATCCTCGTCCATGATGGCATTTGGCTTGAATTCTATTGGCCAGGCGTCTTTTCCTGGATGAAGAACAACAGCATATCCGCCTAACTCTTGAATACCTAGCTCAAAACTTGTCCTTGTTCTCATAGAAGGATTAAAAAACAATAATGCAACTGATTTATTTTTTAATGTATTTTGAAACTTGTTAACTTTAAGATCTTTTGCATAATCTAAAATGTCTTGAAGTTCATTCTTTGTCCAATCTTTTGTTGATATAAAATTTTTCATAATTCACTTTCTTTAAAATAAAAAAAACCCAGCAAAAGCTGGGTCTAATTCACAATAGGAAAGATCCAGCTATATTGCTGAAGCCCGTCTTTCTTGTGTTAAATATTTATTCATCGCCATGTAGTATATATATAAAAATGTATTTGTAAACTTGCTTGCTCTAAAATGGTAGGGATGGAGGGAGTCGAACCCCCACGCCTTGCGGCACTTGGTTCTAAGCCAAGCGTGTCTACCAGTTCCACCACATCCCCGGATTGAAGCATTATATAGATTATTATTATGTTATGGAAAGATTAATTTACAAATTATAGTCAAGTTGATTTTTTCTAGTTTTCTGCAGCAGATATAAACTAATTGCCATAATAGCTCCCATGATAGTACTTGCAATAGCTATGGTTGTGTAACCATCATAGATAAAACTAAAAAGCTTAGAAACCAACATCACTGCTATTATATATAAGCATATAGAGCCTACTTGAACTTTTGATGATGAATATAAAAATCTCATAGACAAATATCCAATAGCCGCAACAAAACCAGCATATGTTCTTGTAAAATGGGCCTCTTGAATAGTTTCTGCAACTATCGGTATAAAGATAGTATTAACATCAGGTGATAATATTGTTGTTATGCCTGCAACCAAAAATAAGGCTGAAATGCAAAAAATAAAGATTTTTACCAAAATCATAGAACACCTAGCATATATAAGGCTAAAAAGAATGACAAGACTCCTACACCCATCCAAATGTACATTTCTTTATAATTTTTAAACTTATATGAATTTATCGCAAGAAAGCAGCAAAAAATAGGAGCCACTACCAAAACCCCATAACCAACCAAAATAGCTAGAGGAATAAATGCTAATAAAAGAAAAATTTGTAAAAATGTTCTATTCATAGTGTTATAAAGCTAACATTTATAATGATATTGTCAATTTAGAATATCTACTACTTCAGTTTCTTGATTCATTATTGATATTTCTGTTTGTATTTCTAGAATCGATTGATTGAGTTGTTTTTTATAATTATTTAAAGCCTGGACAGAGTCATCCAAAAGCATTAATTGAGTTTCTAATGATTTCAGCTTAATTTTCATGCTTTTTAATTCTGATAGTGATGCACTATTTTCATCAATAAAAGAGGTATTAGCATCTATATTTTTTTTATACTCTAATAGCAATTGATTTATATCTTCGATTGATTTTTCAAGATCATTATTAGAAGCGGTGAGCTTTGAAATATTTACTTTATTTCTTTTATTACTTAAATCCCATAGCTTCCTTATTTCTTTGTCTAAAAATTGTATTGAAGAAGATATATCAGTAAGTGAATCATTATTAATTTCATCAGCAATGTTCATTTGTTCTTCAATAATAGCGAGTCTATCTTCTGAGGATATAATTTTTGAACCAATGGACTTAGAAATATAATTTTGCCAAATAGCTAAACTTAATATACTCATAAACAATAGAACGTATAAAAAGCCTCTAAATAGGCCTCCAGAATTATTTTTCTTTAAATATGCTGGAGATGTTTTGTCTGGTCTGATATCTTTATTCATTAAAAGTAATATTAAAAATTAACATACAATATATTTTACAATAACTAAAAAGAGTATATATGAATTTAGATTTTTCAGATGATCAAAAGTTTCTTCAAAACGAGGCTAGAAAATTTCTTGAAAAAGAAGAAAGTATTAAAAGAAGTAGAGAAATCTTAGATCAATCCAGTTCTCTAGATACTGACCTTTGGCAAAAAATAGTTGCATTGGGTTGGACAGGTATTAGAATTCCTGAGAATTTTGATGGGCTTGGACTTGGTCATCTAGAATTATGTGTAATTGCAGAGGAATTAGGTAGATTTCTGGCTCCTGTACCATTTTCATCTTCTGTATATTTGTTTACAGAAGCAGTCATAAAATATGGAAGTGAGGAACTTAAAAAAGATATCTTACCAAAGCTTGTCAGCGGAGAAATAGTTGGCACACTTGCGGTTGCAGAAGATTTTATGGCTCCATCTTCCTCTAATATTAAGACTGAGGTTTTAAATAATAAAATTAGTGGTAAAAAAATTGCAGTACCTGATGCAGGCATTGCAACTCATTCAATTGTTGTCTGTAAATCGTCTAATGGAATTGATTTGAGGCTAATAGATCATAAAGACAAAAGTTTAAATATTTTGAAGCAAGATACTGTAGATGGAAGTAGAGGTCACTTCTGTATTGAGTTAGAGAATACTCCGAGTATTTTAGTTGGTGATGAGGGTAATGGTTGGGATTTGTATGAGTCAATAATTAATCAAGCAGCTGTGTTGTTTAGTTTTGAACAAGTGGGAGGATCTCAAGCAACACTTGATATGGCTGTAAACTATGCAAAAGAGAGGTATGCATTTGGAAAACCAATTGGTTCTTTTCAAGGAGTTAAACATAAGTTAGCAGATATGTATGTTGCAATAACTTTAGCTAAATCAAATTCATATTATGCTGCTTGGGCTTTATCTTCTGAATCTTCAGATCTTCCTGTTGCCGCTGCAACTGCTAGAGTGAGTGCAACAAAAGCATTTCAATTATGCTCAAAAGAAAACATACAGACTCATGGTGGTAATGGTTTTACTTGGGAGTATGACTGTCATCTTTTCTATAAAAGATCTAAATTACTTTCATTAAATATTGGCTCACTTTCAAACTGGAAAGAAAAGCTTGTTTCAAATTTAGAAAAATCAAACATTAACTAGAGGAAAGAATGGACTTTAAAGACAATCAAGAACAAGCAAATTTTAGAAAAAAATGTCGAGAATGGTTAGAAAAAAATGCAAAACCTAAGACAGGTATGGAGAAAAATGAATTTGCAAATATAAACTACCTTCAGGCTGCTAAAGACTGGCAGAAAAAAAAATATGATGCTGGTTGGGCTATGCTGCACTGGCCAAAAGAATATGGAGGAATTGCTGCTTCTGCAATAGAGAGAATTATATGGTCCGAAGAGGAATCTAAATTTGATGTTCCAAGAGGAATATTTGAAATTGGATTAGGAATGTGTGGTCCTGTGATGATGGAATATGCTTCAGAAAATCAAAAAGCAAGATATTTACCGCCAATGGCTGAAGGAAAGGAGATATGGTGTCAATTATTCTCTGAACCATCAGCTGGATCTGATGTAGCAGGATTAAGAAGTAAGGCTGTTCAAGATGGAAATAATTGGATTATAAACGGTCAAAAAGTATGGACTTCTGGAGCACATTTTTCTGATTATGGTATTTTAGTCGTTAGGCATGATGCTAGTCTTGAAAAACATAAAGGCATGACTTTCTTTTTTATAGATATGAAATCTCCTGGCATAGAAGTTAAACCAATAAAGCAAATAACTGGTGGCTCTAGTTTTAATGAAGTTTATTTCAATGATGTTGTAGTTCCAGATTCACAAAGATTAGGTGAAATAGGTGATGGATGGAAAGTTGCTATTACTACTCTTATGAATGAACGACTTGCTGTTGGTGATGCTAATGGTGCTGATGTTGAAGATGCTTTTAGGTGGGCTAAAAGTCAGGATGATTTAGGTGAGCCTTTAATAAATAATAAATCTGTAAGATCTTCTATAGCAGACTGGTATTGTGAAGCTAATGGATTGAAGAATACTAAGCTAAGGACAATGTCCGCACTGTCAAAAGGAGAAACTCCTGGACCAGAGGCCTCAATTACAAAAATAGTTAGTGCAAATAAACTTCAGGACATTGGTAATTTTGGAATGGATTCACTGGATATGTCAGGTATGCTTAAAACTGACGATCCAGAAATTCAAAGCTTTCAAAATGCTTGGTTAGGGGCTCCTGGCTTAAGAATTGCTGGAGGAACTGATGAAATCCTGAAAAATATTATTGCTGAAAGAGTTCTTGGCTTACCTCAAGATGCTAGAGCAGATAAAGGCATGCCTTATAAAGACATACCAACTGGTAAAGCTTAAGACTTTAATTGAGGAAACAAAATAACATCTCTAATTGATGTTTTATTTGTAATTAGCATAACCAACCTATCTATACCAATGCCTACTCCTACAGCAGGCGGCATACCATGCTCTAATGCTGTTACATAATCTTCATCGAATGACATAGCTTCTTTGTCTCCAGTATCCTTAGCCTTAACTTGGTCTCTAAATCTTTCTGCCTGGTCATCAGGATCGTTTAATTCACAAAACCCATTAGCAATTTCTTTACCGCCAATAAATAACTCAAACCTATCTGCTATATCTGGATTATCATTATTTCTTCTAGATAAAGGTGATACCTCAACTGGGTAGCCAATAACAAATGTTGGTTGAATTAATTTTTCTTCGACGCTTGATTCAAATAACTCAAGCAGCTCTTTGCCACCCATTTTCTTTAAATCATCTTTATTTGATGAAGGGTTATACTCTAAAACTAAATCTAATAAAGAAGCTTTTTTAAAGTTTGATAAATCTAACTCATCTTCTCCCCAGGTGATAGCCAAGGATTGATTAATTTCTTCACATGATTTTTTAATCATATTTTCAGTAAATTCAATTGTATTATCAAGAGTTGTATATGCTTCATAGTATTCGAGCATAGTAAATTCAGGATTGTGTCTAGTAGAAAGACCTTCATTTCTAAAACTTCTATTTATTTCAAAAACTCTTTCAAAGCCACCAACTAAAAGTCTTTTGAGGTAGAGCTCTGGAGCAATTCTTAAAAAAAGCTCTCTATCTAATGCGTTATGATGAGTTACAAAAGGTCTTGCTACAGCTCCTCCAGGAATTGGATGCATCATGGGTGTTTCTACTTCTACAAAATTTCTTTGTTTTAAAGAATCTCTTACAGATTCGATTACTTTTGTCCTATTTAAAAATACTTCTTTTTGCTCTTCATTACTCATTAAGTCTAAATATCTTTGCCTATATCTTGTTTCTATATCAGATAATCCTTTGAACTTGTCAGGCATTGGTCGAATGGATTTTGTAATTAAAATTACCTCATCAGCTTCTATGGTTAATTCATCGGTCTTAGTTTTAAACAACTTACCCTTTACACCAATAATATCTCCAAGATCCCATGTCTTAAAATCTTCATACAAATCAATATCGATGGTATTTTTACTAACATATATCTGAATGTCTCCACTAGAATCTCTAACAGTAGCAAAGCTAGCATTGCCCATCACCCTCATAAGAACGACTCTTCCTGCAACAGAAATACCTGTAATATTCTTTTTTTCTAATTCTTCTTTAGAAAAAGAATCATTTTCTTCATGTAGAGATTTTGCGTAATGATCTTTTAAGAAATCATTAACATAGGCTTTATTTTTATCTCTAAGAATTTGAAGTTTTTTTCTTCTTTCTTCAATAATTCCTTCTTCGCCACCAATATTTTCTTCAGACATCTAAACTCCTGCTTTTAGACTAGTTTTCATAAATTCATCAAGATCACCATTTAGAACAGCGGCTGTATTTCCGGTCTCATAACCAGTTCTTAAGTCTTTTATTCTAGATTGATCTAAAACATATGACCTAATTTGACTGCCCCACCCTATATCTGATTTACTTTCTTCAAGTTCTTGTCTTTCTTCATTCTGTTTCTGTAATTCTAACTCGTATAATTTAGATTTTAATTGTTTAAGTGCATTTTCTTTATTTTTATGTTGAGATCTATCGCTCTGACACTGAGCAACAACACCAGTTGGAGTATGAGTAAGTCTTACTGCTGAATCAGTCTTATTCACATGCTGTCCCCCTGCACCAGAAGCTCTGTAAGTATCGACTCTTATGTCAGCATTGTTTATATTAATTTCAATAGAATCATCAACTTCTGGTGAAATAAAGACTGAGGCAAATGAGGTATGCCTTCTGCTTCCTGAATCAAAAGGTGATTTTCTAACCAGTCTATGAATGCCTGTTTCTGTTCTAAGCCATCCATAGGAGTATTCTCCACTAACATGAAGAGTTGCAGATTTAATACCAGCTACCTCACCGTGTGATATTTCAGTGAGATCTATTTCAAATCCTCTACTTTCAGACCATTTTGAGTACATCCTTAAAAGCATTTCTGCCCAATCCTGAGCTTCAGTTCCACCAGATCCAGATTGAATCTCTATATAGGCAGATGCAGGATCCATTTTATTAGTGAACATTTTACTAAATTCAAGCTCAGATACTGACTTTTCCATCTCATAAAAGCTTTCAATAATTTCTTTTATAGATGCCTCATCTCCTTCTTCTTCTGCTATATCTATAAACATCAATCCATCTGAAACTTTTTCTTCAGCGGATTTAAAAGATGCTAATGATTTTTCTAATACAGTTTTTTCTTTACTAATTTTTTGTGATAACTCCAAATCTGACCAAACCTCTTCCTTGGTGAGATCTTCTTCAATTTGTTTTAGGCGATTTTCTTTTGATGAAACATCGAAAACCCCTTCTCTAATTTCATCTAAACGAAGCTTTAGGTCATTGAGACCGGATTTTAATTCGCCTGAATCCATATTAAGAGTTATTTTTTATAATGAAATCAAAAATTAAATCTTTTGATGCTGGGAAGTTATAGGCTCTTTCTTCATTATCAAATATTACGGAAAGACTATTAGGTATGTCTTCTAATGTTAAATTAGCATTTTTTATTACTTCAGGGAATTTAGCTGGATGAGCTGTTGATAAAATAATAGTTTTACCTTGAATGTCTGGTGATATTCTTTCAACTGCCTCAGATGCTACCGCTGTATGAGGATCAATAAGATAATTAAACTTTTTAAAGGTGTGCTTCATTGCCTCTATTGTTGAAATATCATCAACACAGTAACTTAAAAAGATATCTTTAGATTTGTTCCACATATTTTCTTCAAGCTTAATTGGTGATACTGGAAAATTTTTATAGAAATCTGCACACAGATTTGAATCTCTTTCTGCATAAAAGTCATAAACTAATCTCTCAAAATTACTAGCAATGCTTATGTCCATACTTGGTGAAATGGTTTCGCGAACTTTTGTTTTTGAATAATCATTATCAGAAAAAAATCTATGCAAAATATTATTTTCATTTACCGCTACTAAAATTTTATTTAATGGCATTCCCATTTTATGAGCAGAATAACAAGCAAATACGTTACCAAAATTTCCTGTGGGAACAGAGAAATTTAAAGGCTCATTATAATTTGTAATTTTCAAGGAAGCATAAAAATAATAACAAATCTGGCCTATTATTCTTACCCAATTGATAGAATTTACAGCCAATAAAAATTGATCGTCTTTTAAAAAACTTCTTTCACTAAATGCTTCTTTTACAATTGCCTGACAATCATCAAATGAACCATTGACTCTTAGTGTAAAAACATTCGGACTATCGACTGTAGTCATTTGTCTTCGCTGCACCTCAGACATATTGCCATCGGGCAGTAATATGAAGCTTTTGATAGAATCAAATCTTTTACATGCATCTATTGCGGCAGAGCCAGTGTCTCCTGAAGTGGCACCAAGAACTACTGCAGTTTTATTTTGTCTTTTAAGAGACTGATGAAAAAAAGCTGCTGCCAACTGAAGGCCAAAATCTTTAAATGCAGCTGTTGGACCATGAAAAAGTTCTAAAACATATTTTGAATCATCTAATTGATGAATTTCGGCAAGGTTATCTTTTCCAAAGTCATGCCATGTTTTATCTAATATATTTAAAACTTCGTCATCTGAAAAGGATGATTTTGTAAAAAGTGGAACAATATATTTTGCAATATCTAAGAATGAGTTTAATGATTTTAAATGCTCTAAATCAACTTGTGGCCAGGTATCTGGCATGAATAATCCACCATCATTAGCCAAACCTTGCATAAGAACTTCTTCGAAAGTGCGTCCAGAATCATTACCTCTTGTACTGTGAAATAGCATATTTATTCAGCTTCGATTCTTATAGATCTTATTGCTTTTACAGAATCTAAATTTAAAAGCTCTTTACTTAATAAAGAGTGATCCGCTTCTTTAAAGGGATCAGTTATTAAAATAATAGGAACACTTTCACCATTCAGCTCTTCTTTTTGCACAATTGATTCAATACCTACTCCTCTTGATGCAAGAAGAGATGTTATGGAAGCCATAACTCCTGGAATATCTAATGCCTCAATATAAAAATAATATTGAAAAATGAGTTCAGAAAAATCTGACATAGGTGGATTTATTTTATTAAGTACTTCAGAACTACCCATATCTACTGAAGAGTATAGATGAACTAAATCTGATATAAGGCCTGATGCTGTTGATTCCTGGCCTGCTCCTGACCCTGCTATATGTATTTTTCCTATCAGATCAGTATCAATTTCCATACCATTTCTTACACCTTTTAAGTTAGCTAAATGAGAATTAAGATTTATCAATGCTGGATGAGCTCTTATCTCAACTCTACCATTATCTATTTTTGCCACTGCAAGATGTTTTACTGTATATCCCATATCCATAGCATAGTGAAAATCACTCTTATCTATATTAGTAATGCCTTCAATATGAAAATCTAATGGAGGCAATGAGGTTCCAAAAGCCAAAGAAGACAAAATGCCAATTTTATGAGCTGCATCCATTCCTTCTATATCAAAAGTAGGATCAGGTTCTGCATAGCCCTCTTCTTGAGCAAGCTTTAATGTTGAGTCAAAATCCCCACCCTCTTCCATATTTGAAAGAATAAAATTAGAGGTTCCGTTTAACATTCCAGAAATCTTAGAAACTTTATTTGCAGCTAGTTCCTCTTTTAATAATTTAATTATTGGTGTTCCTGCGCATACTGATGATTCATATAACACTCTTACTCCATGATCTCTAGCAGACTGAAAAATCTCATCTCCATGATGGTAGATAACTGCTTTGTTAGCAGTAACAACATGTTTTTTATTCTTTATTGCCTTTAAAATAAGCTCTCTTGCAACCTCAACACCACCTATAAGCTCAACAACAACATCGATATCATGATCTAATACTGCAAAAATATCTCTTTCTATTAAAGTTTTACCAGGATCGCATTTAGGGTTATCTCTTCTTGCGCCTATAACTTCAATTGAAAAATTAGCACCAGAGTTTAATTTAATAGCTTCAGCATTTTCATTAGCAGCTCTAAATAAGCCTGTAGCAACATTTCCCCACCCACAAATACCAACTTTAAGAATTTTCATTATATTTCCATAGATAAAAAGTTTTTAATACCTCGTATTGCTTGTCTTGTTCTATGCTCATTTTCAATTAAAGAAAATCTTACATATTCATCTCCATCCATACCAAAACCTGCGCCTGGAGATACGGCAACTTGAGCATGTTCAATAAGTAATTTACTGAATTCAAGAGAACCAAGCTTTAAATACTTCTCAGGAATCTTTGCCCAAACAAACATTGTAGCAAGTGGTTTTTTAACATCCCAGCCAATTCTATTCAAACCATCACATAATTCATTTCTTCTGCTTTCATACATAGAGCTTATTAATGCAACTTCATTATCGCAATCATTGATTGCTTTTATTGCTGCAACTTGAATAGGGGTAAATGTTCCATAATCTAAATAAGACTTTATTTTGGTTAAAGCTTGAACTAATTCTGAATTACCACAACAAAATCCAACTCGCCAACCCGGCATATTATATGATTTAGATAATGTAAAAAACTCAACAGCTATATCTTTAGCTCCCTCTACTTCCAAGATAGATGGTGCTTTGTAACCATCAAAAGCTATATCTGCATAGGCAAGATCATGAATAATCCAAATGTCATACTTTTTACCAATCTCAACAATTTTTTTAAAAAAATCTATTGTTACTGACTGGGTTGTAGGATTAGATGGAAAATTAATTATGATCATCTTTGGTTTTTTTGATGCATTAAGAATAGATTCTTCAATATCAGACAAGAATTCATCTGCATCATCTTTAAGGGTAACAGATTGAAGGTTTGCGCCGGCAATAACTACACCATAAGAATGAATTGGATAAGTTGGAGATTGAACTAGTACCGTGTCATCTATAGAAAGTGTAGCCAGGGATAGATGTGCTATTCCTTCTTTAGATCCCATGCAAGTTACTATTTCTTTTTCTTGATCTAGTTCAACATTATATTTTCTTGAGTACCAGTCTTTGATAGCCTGTCGTAACTTTGGAAGACCAGCCGACTGGGAATATCTATGAGTTGATGGATTTTTAACTGTTTCAATTAATTTATCAACTATTGGCGAAGGTGTTGCTTGATCCGGATTTCCCATTCCAAAATCAATAATGTCTTCACCACGAATTCTTGCTTCATATTTTAATGAATTGATTTGTGCAAAAATATAAGGTGGTAATTTTTTAGCATTTGTAAAATCTTGATCAGGCATATTTTTATGATTTTAATTTTAATAAAAGCTCTTCAGGCTCAACATATCCTGGAAACATAACTCCATCCATGGAAAAAATTGCAGGAGTACCATTAACACCTAATTTTTGACCAATAATATACTGCTTAGAAACTGGCTGTGAGTCACAGAATGATAAATCTAGATTTTTATTATTTTTTAGTTTAGAAATACTATCTTTTGGATTTTCAGAACACCATGCTCCAACCATCTTGGTAAAAGCTGATGTTCCCATGCCGGACCTTGGAAATGCAGCATAATGAATCGATATACCTAACTCATTGTATTCTTCAATTTGGTTATGTAGCTTTCTACAATAGCCACAATCAACATCAGTAAAAACAATTACAGAAAATTTCTCATTATCTGATTTAAATGAAATTAATTCATTTGAGGGAATGTCATTAAGAATGGACTTTCTTTTTTCTGAAATACTGTCTTCAGTAATATTAGAAATTGAATTATTATTTATTTTATAGATATCACCATAAATAAAGAACGAGCCATCTTTTGTAACATATATAGGCTGAAGATCTCCGTAATACACTGCAAACATATCCTTAATAGGAGTGGGCTCAATTGATTCAATCTTTGTTCCATCAGGTAATATATTTTTAATGCTATCTTTTATTTGCTCTTCTGATGAAGGTAAAGAAGCTGAAAATATAAAAATAAATGAAATAAATAAGTTTTTCACTTTAACCTCTAGGGTGGTGTTTTTTAAGGATTTCGCCTAATCGTTGTTTTGCAATGTGAGTATATATTTGGGTTGTAGATAAGTCACTATGTCCAAGTAAAATTTGAACAGATCTTAGGTCAGCACCTCGATTTAAAAGGTGCGTAGCAAAGGCATGTCTGAGAGTATGTGGTGAGATAGATATTTTAAGATTTTCTCTTTTGGTATAGATTTTTATTCTTTGCCAAAAAGCGCTTCTTGATATTTTAGTTCCTCTATTACTAAGAAAAATTTCTTTTGATTTTAAATCTTTTCTATCTGTGAGATACAGGTTAAGTGACTCAGCGGCCTTCTCACCAAAAGGAACCAGCCTCTCTTTAGACCCTTTACCAAAAACTTTTAATACCGACCTATTAATATCTAAGTCGGTTAATTTTAAATTTGTAAGCTCAGAAATTCTTATTCCGGTTGCATATAGAACCTCTATCATTGCTTTATCTCTTCTTTCAATTTGGATATTTAAATCAGGACTATTTAAAAGTCTTTCTACTTCTTCTTCAGACATAGACACAGGAAGATATTTTTCTTGCTTAGGCATAACAATATCAGCAATAGGAGATTTCATAATTATTTTCTTTTTTTGTAGAAAAATATAAAAAGATTTAATAGCTGAAATTTTTCTATTTACCGATGAACTTTTTAAACCATCACCAAATAATTTAGAAACGTAATTATTGGCGTCGGAAGCATTGATGTTTAATGGGTTGAATGAGTTTTCATCTAACCATAAGAAAAATGATTTTATATCATTTTTATATGAACTAACCGTATTATTTGAAAGACCTTTTTCGATATATAAAGAATCTAAAAAGGAATCAATCAAATGATCCTTTTTATTTTCTATAGTCATTTGATTAATCTAATCTTTCTTTGATTCTAGCAGATTTGCCTGATCTATCTCTTAGATAGAAAAGTTTAGCTTGTCTAACGTCACCTTTTCTCTTAACTTTTATAGAATCTATTAATGGGCTATGTGTCTGGAAAGTTCTTTCAACGCCAATTCCACTTGAAATTTTTCTAACTATAAAAGAAGAGTTAAGACCACCCTTTTTTACCCCCATGACAACACCTTCAAAGGCTTGGAGTCTTGTTCTGTCACCTTCTTTAACTTTAACAGATACAACAATTGTATCTCCAGGTCTAAATGATGGTATATCAGTTTTTAATTGCTTAGTTTCAAAATCATTAACAATCTGAGCTGGCGTTCTTTCTTTAAGCGATACTGATGGAGTATTGACTTCTTCAGCAGGAGCTTCTTCAGCAACTACTTCTTCAGCTGGTGCTTCCTCTTCAGCAGGAGCTTCTTCAGCAACTAC
>ENA-OQVM01001031-OQVM01001031.1-marine-metagenome-genome-assembly--contig:-NODE-1031-length-39276-cov-12.295518_pt1 | contig 39276 bp, 33 predicted proteins | sample MGYA00237776_ERZ505498 | MGnify/ENA primary metagenome ERZ505498 (study PRJEB26159, sample SAMN06265151) | marine metagenome | isolation source: Helgoland LTER site | place: Germany:Helgoland, sampling...
CAACCGAACGAGGTTGAGGCACCGGCCGTTACCGCCAGTTCAATGACCCCAGTAGCTTGAATGCATATTGAATGTTGTATTCCCATGAAGCCCGCATCTATTAACCATCAGACGCCAATGGCCTATTGGTTATCGCCTCTCACTCAGAAAAGCACCCACGCTTTTTAGGTCGGTAAAATGAAAAAGATTGGCGCCCAGGATCTCTTTAACGACATCCCGGGTTAACCAAGGGGTGTTCGTATTTTCATTTTTCCGATAGCGTTTTGTCTCGGCAGCACCAAAATTGAGCGGATCCTTCCGCTGAATGTTTTGTTATGGGAGATGTCCCTTCTTGATGTGAGCAAACCAGGCAGGAAACCACCCAAGCCGATAGAGGGCCCATGATGGCGTGGAGGAGAGGTTCGCTAATTAGGCCTGCAGCAGTTAGCCAGCAGGACGCCCAAGACTCGAACGTCAAACCGATGCGCTCACCGTCGCCATTGGCGGCACCCTGCAATACCTGGGTGAGTCGCTCAGCAAACGCCTTCCAAAATGTCTGCACTTGAAAACAGACCCTTCACAACCGCGCCCAGGATCCGTAGAGATAGCCTTCTTTACCTGAAGTTGCCCGTTACTGCGTTACGGGCTTAATGAAAACCACAACCCGGCGGTTCTTCGCTTGATTGATTCGAATCGGCTCACCCTGGGCTGTCCGGTTCGGCACTTTTGGCTGTGTGTCTGCAAATGAAACCGCTGCCAACTGATTACTTGGAAACCCATCGGCTTCAAACAAATTCAATACATTAATGGCTCTGTCCGATGCCAACTCCCAATTGGAGCGAAACTCAGCCGTACTGATCGGCACGTCATCAGTATGCCCCTCAACCCGCATAATGAATTGACCCGCTGGCAATCTTAAGATTGCGATATTCAGGCGTTTCAGAGTTTCTTTCATAGCGGGCAGGATCTGCGCTGAGCCAGCCGGAAAAAGCGCGCTACTGGCAAGCTCTAGCTTTAGACCGTCCGGTGTGATCTCGGTTGAAATCTGATCCATCATTTCCGCTGAAATCTCACCCGACAAACTCATTTCCTCGATAGTCTCATCAAGGTTTCGCTCAAGCTCTTCAAGCAGGTTCACCTCATCGATAATATCTTGGGCGACCTCTTGATTAAACGCTTGCACCATGCTGCTGGCGACTTCGTCGAACTTAGAGTCGTCTGGTTTAGATATCGAGAACATCAGCACAAAGAAAACCATCAGAAGCGTCATCATGTCAGCAAAGCTGACATAAAACCCGGTCTCGTCAACCTTTAGCGCCGAATCGTCGCCATAACTTATCAACTTCACAACAACAGCATCCTATGAACTACCTTCTTTTCGCGATTTCCGACGATCCGGGGTGTCGCGCAAGAAACTGTTCAAGTGATCTTGGATCTCCATCGAGCCTTTGTTATTCACGAGCAGCAAAAATGCTTCCGTCATCATAAGGTTTCGCGTTAACAGCACACGATTCTTTGCGTCCGTTCGCTGCGCCGCCGGCTTAAAGATCAACTGCTGCGCTACCGCCCCGTAAAAAGTCGTAATTAACGCGATCGCCATCGGCTCACCAATTTTGCCCGCAAAATCGTCCAACTGACTCAGCATCCCAACCAATCCGATCAAGGTCCCGATCATTCCGAATGCCGGCGCAAACGTGCCCATAACGGTCAATATTTCCACGGATTTTTTTTCTTGTTCGTACTGATTACTGACAAAGGTTTCTATTTTTGTCCGCAGGTTGTCTTCGGAATACCCTGCATTGAACAAATCGATGCTGTTCTGCAGAAAACGATCACGTGTCATCGAAGATTCTTCAAAGGCCTTCTCCAAGCCTAACTTACCTTCGCGGGCATTAATTTTACCCCAATCGACCACGGTCTGAACTTCTTCCATCATCCTCCCATCATCGATTGAGGACGGCACAATAATTTCACGCATTGCGCCCAGGGCCCTAAACACTTCCTTTCCTTCGAACGAAATCATGGTCGCAGCGAGCGTACCGCCAAATACGATTAAAGCGGCCTCGGGATTTAGAAAAAAAGAAAGCTCGTAATTCTGTAACGCGAACCCAAGCGCCGCAATGGCGATTAAAACCCCGAAAATGCTGCCAAAAGAAATTTTCATGAAAGACCACCGGCTCTAAAATCGATAAACGATGCTACCTTTCACGAAGGGCTGAGGCGTTTCAAGCGCAGGCTGTCACTGGTAGCACAAAAGCCGAATTTTATATCAGAATCCGGACAAAAGTTCTTCATGAATACATTTATAAAACCAAAAAACCTTTAAAAAGCAATTATTAGCTCAATAAACGCCTTTCGTAAGCTATTTTTATTCCTAACACCATGCCCCTTAAAAAGACCTTCAAAACAAAAGATGATCAGTAAGAACCTCAATCGCGGGGGTCGGGTACGGACACGTTCTGCGCAGACAACGCTCAAGCGTATTTCGACCACTCGAACTAAGCGCACACAGCACCAACCTCGATGGCATATCCTGAAGCCTGAATTCGCCTGTGCTAAGGCTCTGCAACCTGATCCGAGCCCACTAACTGATATCGTGTTAACCAATCTAGGATTTTTGGATACTGTACTGCTCGCTCGAAATTGACATGCGATTCAGCGGCAGGGGAAGAGATCATATCAAGGCCTTGCAGACGCCAAACAGCGCCGCGCCCTTCTGGATCTACCGCGCCAAGCGCGCGGTCACCAACGACTAAATAGTCGCTATGGTAAGCAAAATTATGAGGCCCTGCCGGGTCCAGTTCTGCAAACAGGTTTCGCCCTAAATTTGGATAACGCGCTTCAGACAAAGCCAGATGATAAAGGGTTGGCATGACATCTTTATGCGATGCCACGGAATCGGTAGCGCCCTTTGCGATTTCCAGCTCGTACCGCTTGGGGATATAAAAATAGAGCGGGACTGAAACCTGATGCAGCGCCTCCTGCTCGGTATAGTCCAATCCCCTACCCGCATGATCCCCTGTGACAACGACAATCGTTTTCTCTTTCAGCGCACTCTCTTTGATTTCCGCCAAAAAATACCCGAGTTGGTCATTGGTGTAACGAAAGGTTTCCATCGAAGCCATCGGCAATGCGCCCAACCTTGATGCTAACGCTTTGGAACTGAGTGGCGTTTTCTCTTCCACATGGCCTGGCATCTTGTATGGCGGATGATTCGTCACACTCAAGGTCACAATCAATAAGGGTTTCGAATCAACTCTGCCGTACTTTAAACGCTCGATTGCCTGTTCGTAGACGTATTTGTCGTCGCCGCCCCAAACAGACATCGCCATTTCCGGGTACAGCCTCTTCAATTGCCTTGCCCCGATGAACTCGTCAAAGCCTTGCCGCTTAAAGTATTCCGACCGGTTCTTGGTCCCCTCAAAACCCGCGTAAATGAAAACCGTTCGGTATCCAGACCGCTTAAATATTTGAGCCGCAGAAGTTTCAAGCTTGGTATATTGATGGCTTGAATAACTGATTTCGCTGTGTTCGGTATTCAGCAATAGGCTCAGAACTGACTTCTGAGTATCGGTATGTGCGGGCAAAAAATGTTGGAAATAGTAGTCTTGCTGAAGATGCGGCGCCAAAGCGCCAACGAGCGGCACAGACCCATTAAAGCGATCTAAAAGCAGACCTTGCCCCATGCTCTCAACTAGATTCAAAACCACATCCGGTGGGCTGGATCTCAACCCTTCGGACTTAGGCGTTTGGACAAAAAACTGAGGGAATAAACTAGATGAACCTGGCGCCGCGCCATAAAATGCTTCAAACAATTGCCGGCCTTGGTGATCAGAGGCGAGCCCGAAATCCTTTGATCGTCGAAAATCCTGATACCCATAATAAAGGGCAACAACCCCATTCGGAACGACATTATTAACCGCACTTATGGATGATACGGTTAGATGCTTCTGAGCCAGGGGGAACGTTGTCAGCGTGCCACGCCCAAGAGACAAATAGAGAATTAACGTCCCGACAAGCAGCACCCCAAAACCTTGCCTTGAAAGCGCCCGCTTTTCGGTTTGCCGCTCAATAATGGAAAAACCAACAACGCAAACCCATATCACGATAAGACTCAAAACAAGTAACGCCCCTAACGCTGGTAAAAAGTCATCGAGCGCGGCAACACTTTGTAAAGTCTTATCCGCACCATAACCCAAACCATGAAACACAAAGCTATCGAAAGGGCGCCCAAAAAACCGGATATAAACGATATTGGTTACCGATAGGGCTATGCCAACTAACATGATAAACAGCGCCCATAGCCTGGCAAAAAGCCAAATAGATCGGTGCAGGCCAATATAATTATGACCGAGCGGCAAGACGGCTACCGCAAAGAGAACACTCAGCAGGTTCGCGCGAAAAATAAAAGCAATATCAAATCGAGCAGCGATCATCAGCGACCGCTGTAAATCATCCTGATGCGAGGCTCCCTCAGGACCAAAACTCAGTAAAACCAACGTTAGTCGACATACCATGAAGACCAGCAACATCAGCAGCGTTGAACCCACTATGAGCGACATCACTCGCAGATAGTTCAATCCTCCAGGCGAGCGTTTAGATATCACAGTCCACTTCCTTGACGAAAAATTGAGTCGCTACATTCCGCACCTTGAGACTGGAAAATAGGTTACTCAGGATCAAAAGCCATCTCCAATATGAACTCGAGCCAAACCCTCAAACAACCGGGAAAGCCTATCCTCACATGTCTTATCGCCAATAATAAGCTCGCATTGACAAGGCATGGCGCTCCTTTCGAGCCGCAACGATTGCACCTGACGTTAACCGCCTGACAGACGCATCGCAATAAAAGCCCGCATCTCGTTCCAGCAATAAGGCTGGCTTAACGATGAGCAACACGTCGCTTGTACTCAGACAAGGCTGAGGGTGGTGCGAGCTCGGAACCGTGCCGCACTGTGCTCGCCTAGACTTGAAGCCTTTGAAGGATAGGCCATTCAAGTTGCTACAGGCCCATTGCACGAGCTAGAATTTTTATCTCTGGTTAAGCGAGCTTTTATGGAACTAAAGCAACAGTTGGTGATACCACGCGCCGTTGAGGCGGTTTGGCAAGCGTTAAACGACCCTGAGATGTTGCAACATAGCCTGCCCGGCTGCCAGCAGTTCGAGCAGACCGGTGACAACGCCTACGACATGACCGTTTCCGCGAAAATTGGTCCCGTTAAAGCAACTTTTAAGGGCGCGATTGCCCTTCAAAACCTGAACCCGCCCTTCTCCTATGAAATCTCCGGGGAAGGTAGAGGCGGCGTCGCCGGCTTCGCTAAAGGCGGCGCCAAGGTTTCGCTCGAGGCGGTGACCCATTGTGGCCTGCCTGCCACCCAACTCAGTTACAGCGTCGAAGCTGCTGTCGGCGGGAAAATTGCGCAGCTGGGCGGCCGCTTGATCCAGGGTGCTGCTCGAAAAATGGCTCAGGACTTTTTCACCCAGTTTGTACGACGCCTCTGCGACGATGAGACGTTAGATCTCGTTATCGAAACAATCGAAACACCCTGACGCCAGGGGTCCGCCAAGGCGGTTGATGATTGCCAGTCGCCTAGGTTGCGGCGAGCGGGTCACGGTGCTAAAACAAGTCATCAAGTGCGGCTTTTGAAAGACGTACACGCTGTTAAGATTTGTCTTGTGCTTGTACTGACCAGGAATCAAGGAGAAGCGGATTGGAAACCATCGAACTTAAGATTAACGGGCGAAAGCGCACGCTCCATTGCTTACCCAATGCAACCCTCGTCGAGGTCCTGCGTGATCAACTCCACTTAACCGGCACCCATATTGGTTGTGATACTACCCAGTGTGGTGCTTGCACGATTCACGTCGACGGTGATGCAGTTAAGGCCTGCACAGTCCTTGCAGTTCGTTCTGATGGAGCAGAAATCATGACGATAGAGGGCTTGGCTGAGAATGAGGCCAGTCATCCAATGCAAAAAGCCTTTAAAGCGTGCCACGGTTTACAGTGCGGGTTTTGCACCCCTGGCATGATCATGTCGGCGGTTGATCTCGTGAACAAGGGTTGCGCGGTTGAGCCAGCTGCGATTCGTGAAGGCCTGTCTGGGAACATTTGCCGTTGTACGGGGTACCAGAATATTGTCGCGGCCGTCATGCAGGGCGCGTCCGAAATGCAGGAGCAATCATCATGAGCGGATCGTTAATCGGAAAAAGCGTGTTACGAAAAGAAGATCATCGGTTCGTGTCCGGGAAAGGGCGCTATACCGACGATATTCAGCTTGTTGGCGTAACCTATGCGGCTTTTGTTCGGTCCCCTTACGCGCGAGCTGATATCAAAAGCTTTGATGTCAGCGAGGCGCTGGCGGCGCCCGGTGTTGTCGCGGTGCTCACCGGCAACGACGTTGCGAAAGACGGTTTGGGTGGGTTGCCCTGCGGCTGGATGATTCACTCGAAAGATGGCTCAGAAATGCGGCAACCCCATCATCCGGTACTGGCAGCAGACCGGGTTAATTATCTCGGGGAACCCGTCGCACTCGTGATCGCCGACACTCAGCTCGAGGCAAAAAATGGCGCTGAATTGGTCATGGTCGATTTTGAGCCCTTAACCGCTGTCGTCAATCCGGCAACCGCCAGTCAAGCCGACACGTTATATGAAGCCGTGCCTAATAACCTGTGTTATGAATGGGAACTCGGTGATGAAGCGGCAACCGATGCTGGACTTGCAGCGGCGGCCCATATCACAACCTTAAAGTTAACCAATAATCGACTCATTCCGAATGCCATCGAGCCGAGAGCGGCGCTGGCCGAGTACAACAGCGGTACCGACGAGATCATTCTGCATACAACCAGTCAAAATCCGCACTTGGTTCGACTCATTATGACGGCCTTTGTCCAAATCGCGCCGGAGCACAAACTCCGCGTGATTGCGCCGGATGTCGGCGGCGGGTTTGGCTCAAAAATCTTTATCTATTCTGAAGAAACGGCGCTGGCCTGGGCCGCGAAAAAATTGGGTTTGACCATCAAATGGACAGCGGAACGCAGCGAATCCTTCTTAACCGATGCCCATGGTCGCGATCACGTCAGTGAAGCACAACTGGCTTTGTCAGCAGAGGGGGAATTTCTCGCACTCAAGGTTAAAACCATCGCGAATATGGGCGCGTACCTTTCAACCTTTGCGTCCGCCGTACCGACCTACTTATACGGCACATTGCTTGCCGGTCAGTACCGCACGCCTGCGATTTATGTGGAGGTTGATTCGGTCTTTACCAACACGGCGCCAGTTGATGCCTACCGCGGCGCCGGGCGACCGGAAGCCACTTATTTGGTTGAGCGCATTGTCGAGAAGGCCGCGGCAGAAATGGGGCTTGATCCCGCAGAACTGCGGCGTCGGAACTTTATTTCTCGAGACCAGTTCCCTTATCAAACACCCGTCGCTCTGGAGTACGATACGGGCGACTACGAGGCCAGTCTGCATAAAGCCTTAGAGATGGCGGAATATGACACCTTTGCAAGCCGTCAAGCCGAGGCCAACGCCCGAGGGAAATTAAGAGGGATTGGCCTTTCTTGCTATATCGAAGCCTGTGGCTTGGCCCCGAGCCAAGTCGCGGGTGCACTCGGCGCCGGTGTGGGGCTTTGGGAGTCTGGCGAGGTTCGGGTCAATCCAACCGGGTCGGTGACGGTCTTGACGGGAAGCCACAGTCATGGCCAGGGCCATGAGACCACCTTTGCTCAATTGGTTGCAGATCGCTTGGGCCTGCCAATTGAAGATGTTGAGGTCGTCCACGGCGACACCGGCAAACTTGATTTTGGACTGGGTACCTACGGGTCCAGGTCGCTCGCTGTTGGGGGCTCCGCCTTGTCGGTTGCGGCCGATAAGGTCGTTGAGAAAGGCCGAAAAATTGCAGCCCATCTACTGCGTACAGACCTTGGTAACATCGATTTTGATGCCCCTGTGTTTAAAATGATCGATAGCAATGAATCAAAAACCTTCCAAGAAATCGCCTTTGCCGCCTATGTGAATCATGATTACCCATCGGATGAACTTGAGCCCGGCCTTGCTGAGAAGGCGTTTTATGATCCGCTTAATTTTACTTATCCGGCGGGCACCCACATTTGCGAGGTCGAGATTGATCCCGATACCGGTGTTATCGAGATCATCCAGTTTGTGGCGGTTGATGACTTCGGCACCATCATTAATCCCATGATCGTTGAAGGTCAGGTGCATGGCGGCTTAGCACAAGGCATTGGTCAAGCCCTGCTTGAACAAGCCGTTTATGATGACACAGGCCAACTGATTACGGGTTCCTACATGGATTACTGTATGCCACGCGCCGACAACTTCCCGGATTTTAAGGTTGGTATGACCTGCACGCCCTGCACCCACAATCCAGTTGGCGCCAAAGGCTGCGGCGAGGCTGGCGCGATTGGATCACCGCCAGCGGTGATGAATGCGATAACCCATGCCCTTGGCGGCATTGAGATCGATATGCCCGCGACGTCCGAGAAAGTCTGGCGCGCCGCACAAACCATGCCGTCACTGAAAACCGCTTAAGGAGGCCATCATGTATCAGTTTAAAATTCATAAAGCGGACAATCTGTCTACAGCGGTTGATCTCTTTAATGCATCCGATGAACCGGTGTACATCGCGGGCGGCCACACCCTGATTCCCACGATGAAGCAGCGCTTGAGCGCGCCATCAGATGTTATTGACTTGGCGAAAATTCCAGATCTAGACGCCATCACCCTAGTCGGCGACACCTTACAAATTGGCGCGATGGCAACCCACGCCCAGGTCGCGGCATCGAGTCTTGTACAAGGGCATTGCCCAGCGCTCGCAACCTTGGCCGGGGGCATCGGTGACCGCCAAGTCCGACATCGCGGCACCATCGGCGGGTCCTTGGCCAATAATGATCCAGCGGCAGACTATCCTGCCGCGGTACTCGGACTGGGGGCTCAGATCGTGACGGATCGTCGAACGATTACGGCAGATACTTTCTTTAAAGCCATGTTTGAAACCGCGTTAGAACCGGATGAAATCATTCAGGCGATTCACTTTCCCCAGGTCGATCAAGCCGCCTATCTTAAATTTCCGAATCCAGCCTCGCGGTATGCCATGGTTGGGGTCATGCTCACGCGGACCGCCGGCGAGGCGCGCATTGCAATCACCGGTGCCGCCGCCAGTGTCTTTAGGGCCACCGCCTTTGAGGACGCCTTAACCGCTGATTTCAGCCTGCCTGCAATCGATGCGGTGACCTTGCCTGCCGAGACCCTGAACGCGGATATGCACGCCAGTGCGGAATATCGGGCGCATCTCTGTAAAGTCTTAATCAAGCGCGGGGTCGAGGCCTTATCTGCCTAAGGTTGGCATTGCCATAGTCGAGGTCTTATCTGCCTAAGGTTGGCATTGCCATAATAGTACAAGCCTTTATTGCTGAGTGCTTAAGACCCGCCTAAAGCCCGCAAGGCCGCGCCAAGCATGCTGATATCTATATCTCGTTTTTTAGGTGCTAACCCAACGCAAAGGATCGATATTCAACTGAAGCCACTCACACTGGCTTCCGAAAGCACCACGGAGGCGCACTTTGAATCATTGAGTCCGTCTTTTGATCCATCAAGGTGTTGCCCCAGGGATGGTTAGAGAAGGGATTTTAAGATGCGCGCGCATGTCACCGATGAGTGAATGCCGAATTTCGCGCTGGGTAAAGGCCCACCCTTGTGCAGCGTGCAAGAACGTATCGAAGTATTCCCCAACAAAAATTGCTTGCAGCGGAAACTCTGGCGTTTGTTGGTAAACCGTCACATAGCAATGGCCACTGGCCGTGCCTGCCGCGTCATCAATATCCAGCGTGAGATTCGTAATGACGTGTTTTGTCCGCGGGGTTCCATCCTCATAGAGAATCATGTTGTTCATTGATTCGGGGCCTGGCACTCGCCCTTCTGCAATCCACGTGGCGTTTGCGAAAAGCCTGCCAAAGGTTTTCAGGTCACCCGAATCAATTGCCGTACAATAAAGATTCATCAGATCCGTAATCTCTTTTTGCGCGCCCATCTCGGCTCATTCCGTCATGCATTCGCCATCACATTAAGGGCTCAGGATAAAAAAGAAAAGCTGAGGGCGCGTAATACGCGGTTAGCGCCTGGCCACCCGTCTCTGTGAGGGTTTCTGCACGACGCATTCAGGCGCTAAAGCCTAATGCGTTTCCAGGTTCGCCGCGAAGCCCAACCGGCCCAAAGCAGACGCGCGCTATCGAGCGCCGTTAACTGGAGCGATGCAGCAGCTTCTGGTCACTCGCTATATTTGAATCTTTCGCGGACCGACGAACTGCTTCTCAAGGATAACGGGAGCGCCCGCAGGGGGTGGGATCCGATCCGCGTGACAGAGCGCCTCAATTTCATCCCGCACTTGCGGGTCTAATTGTGCCGCCATATTCGATGCCCTGTAACGCTCGGTGCCCGCTTGCTTATCGACCATTGAGCGAACCCAAGCGGGGCAGACCGCGTTCAAAATCGCGAGGCGATCCTCACCGCTCACATTCAGCTCTGGGCAGGCGCGGTGCCAAGTTCTGGAATCATAGATTAAGGCTGAACCGGCCGGCGCAACCATCTGCATCACCTTATTATGCGGGGCAGTTCCCATTCGAGTGCCCCCTTCATTGAAAGCGCGCGGTGGCCATCGGCGGCGCAAATGTGAGTCAGGAACATATTGGGTCGCCCCATTTTCGGGGCGGAAAGCATCAACACAAAGATTAAATTGCACCCCATAAACCGCGTCATCCTGCCAGCGATCATCTGGATAGACATCTGGGTGGTAAGGATAATCCGCGTGCCAACCTGCCTCAGGAAATTGCCCAATTAAATCTTTCGCTGGTCGCAGCACCGTCATCGCCGGCTGATGACAAAATCGAATGTTTGATGCGCCGAGATAAGCGCGCAAGACCCACAGTGCAGCAGGATGCGTAACCGCGTTGCAAACATCCTGGCTCCAAGCGATGCCGTGGGGCACACCAAACCGGTCATCGAACGCTGGCGGTGCGGGTTCAAGTTGGGCAATTTGCTGCGCCGTTACCGTTTTGATGCGCTCGAGCGCTGCATCACTGATTAAACCATCGACCACCGTATAGCCATGCGCCCTGAGTTCGCCCAAATAATCGTCGAGGGGTCGAGCGGGCCATACCATCCCAGCGATGGGAGAAGGACACTTCATCATTTGGTGCTCCCGAAAAACGATCCGATATTTAACCATAAGACCGACTGAAGACCCATCACCCACGTAATTGAGCCTCTGGGCCGTGGGACTCAGCCTCACAACGGGTGATCGGTTCAGCACGTGTGCAGCAAGATAACATTGTCGGTTTTTACAGCAGCGAATTGAGCCTGGCCATCAGCTTTAATAGCCTCCGACGTAACGACCGAGCCTGCCGCAATTGCACGACAATTGACGTGCTAGGCCATATCTCGGCGCACTCCCCGTCTTATCAGCGGCGACACTTGATGGATACCAAACTTAGTCAGGCTTGTAATTTGCGCAAAATCTTTGGCCTGGCTTGCTGAACACTATGATTTAGAATGGCGCTTGAGCTCAATCAGAATGCTCCGGCCGTCCGAGCCATATGGCCCTATTCGAAAACAAAACTGCTCAAACTTATATATCGTAGGGCGCCGCATCCTTAACCACCATCAGCTCGAGGCAACGCCTCAGCGACAGTCGCAACGAAGTATCCATTATTCAGTTTGATTGATGGAATCTCACCTTTTACCAACTTCTAACGCTGGCTCATTCAGGATTGGAAAAACGTTTCTCCTCTAAAGTGCTCCTTGGGATGTACCAAAGGTAAGTTCAGATTGCGCTTCGCGTTTTTTCTTTATTCTAGAAGTCCTTTCCCAAATTAAGATCGGAATGTAAGTATCAGAAAGAGACCTGGGCACACTGCTTTTGCCTAGGACCTCATCAGATCGTATTCGTGCGGGCTTTTTTCGATTCGTTCTAAACACTTCAACTTGGAATGCAAAACCATCCATTCCGAAAACGTCCCTCCTGTGAGTTCTGTGAACCTATCGGTGCTAGGTTTCACCAAAGAAACACCGAAGTCCTTCGAAAGAAACACTTTTATATTTCGTGCGACTCTTTTCTGCTCGACCTATTCGTCGAAGACAACCTACACGTGCCCATAACTCACCATTGCGTCGGCAACCTTTACGAAACCAGCGATATTGGAACCTTTGAGATAATTGACCTGACCTCCGGTGTCCCCATATCGAACACAACTATCATGAATATCTTGCATCATGTTTTCGAGCAGTTTTCGAAGATGATCTTCATCCCAGGCAATGCGAGCACTGTTTTGGCTCATCTCCAACCCTGACACACCGACGCCCCCCGCATTAACCGCTTTGGCTGGACCAAACAGTATCTGTGCATTCAAAAATGCATCCACCGCTTCTTGCTCGCAAGGCATATTTGCCGCTTCTGCGACGGCCATGATCCCGTTTTTGATCAGAATCGCGGCTTCTTCGCCATTGATCTCGTTCTGAGTCGCCGAAGGAACGGCGCAATCACCTTCAACACCCCAAGGTCTTCCGTCATGGAAACTGATATTATTAAATTCATCTGCCGCCTCAGAGATACGCCCACGCCGGGCCCCTTTGAGCACCTTAATCCAATCAATTTGTTCCTGAGTGAAGCCTTCTTTGCAATGAATAAAACCACTGGAGTCACTCATTGTGATCGGTACTGCCCCCAAATGAAGACATTTTTCAGCCGCATAGGTTGCGACGTTGCCACTACCTGAAATCAAGATTCGCTTACCCTCAATAGTATCTTTATGCTGGGCCAACATATTTCTAAGAAAGAAAATCGCGCCATAGCCGGTTGCTTCCGTGCGCATTTTAGAGCCACCGTATTCCATACCTTTGCCCGTGAGCACGCCCACGAACTCGTTTGTGATTCGTTTATACTGACCAAACATAAAGCCGATTTCTCGACCACCAACGCCAATATCCCCTGCAGGCACATCAGTATCTGCACCAATATGCCGATAAAGCTCCGTCATAAACGATTGGCAAAACCGCATCACCTCATTATCGCTTTTGCCTTTAGGGTTAAAGTTAGCACCGCCTTTACCGCCGCCCATCGGTAGGCCCGTTAGGCTGTTCTTAAATGTTTGCTCAAAGCCTAAAAATTTCAGGATGGATTGATTGACGCTAGGGTGAAATCGTAACCCCCCCTTGTAGGGACCGATCGCAGAATTGAACTGAACGCGCCACCCACGATTCGTGCGCACGCGGCCTGCATCATCTGTCCACGGAATACGAAAAGAGATCACACGCTCAGGTTCGGCCATACGCTCTAAAATCTGCAATTCGTGATAAATCGGTTTGTCGGCTATATACGGAAAAATTGAGGAGGCAACTTCATAAACAGCCTGCACAAATTCGGGCTCACCTGGATTTCGCTTCAGAACCCCCTCCATATACCTTTTTAAATACTCTTCTGTTTTTGCCGAGTCTTGATGAGATTTAGACATTGATTCGCTCCATTAGCTGAAATTCGTTAACCATTTGTGGTTCCGATTTCTTTTGAAAATTTCTTTTCAAGAAATCTGACATTTTTTAACATTCTAGCTTCATGACCCCATGGTTTTACGGACGCCTCTGCCGGAGGCCGCGCGAGAAACTAAAGCTGGAATTTGATTTGAGCAGTTTTTTTACCTAACCCATTTATTTTCGATCTGATCAGATTCTTTTTTCTATATTGTTATCGGCGATAGAGCCTGCTTGACTAAAGAAGGTTTAGATCAATTATCTGATTTGAAAGATTACAAATTTAGTAAGGATGAAGGCGAAAATCTGAAATTTTCAACCTGGGAACATACTACGGTGTTTTAAGCAGCGTTGGCAATTGATTTCCGACGACACCGTCTCGGATCGTTATGCCGGTGGCATAGAAAGTTGTACCCCACCATTCATGTCGATACGGCTCGCGTCTCACCGCATCGCAATATTTACCGCTTCTACTGAGTTTCTTTCCTGAAAATCACGAAAGGCAGAAATATGAGACGCTCTTAATCGCGTTAGGGGGAGCCGAGCGATTGCCTTTACGAATAAGAGAAGAATTACTGCTAATTGGACAGATCTTTCGTTATGGTAGTTCCATGATTGAAACAGCACGCCGAGACATTCTAGATCTCTGGCCATAATCAGGAGAAGACAACTATGACAAAAGCATCAGATCTATTTATTGAGTGTCTGGAGGCAGAAGGCTGTGAATACGTTTTCGGTATTCCTGGAGAAGAGAACCTGGATTTTCTCGATAGTCTCAGCCGGTCCAAAAAAATCAAATTAATTCTCACACGGCATGAACAGGGCGCTGGCTTCATGGCATCTGTCTACGGACGTCTAACCGGCAAGACGGGCGTCTGTGTTGCAACGCTTGGCCCAGGTGCAACCAACTTCACGACGGCAGCGGCTTACGCTCAGCTTGGCGGCATGCCTATGATGATGATCACCGGTCAAAAACCTGTGAAAAAATCCAAACAAGGTCGGTTCCAGATTCTGGACGTTGTCGAGATGATGAAGCCGATTACGAAATACGCAGTCTCGCTCGTAGCTGGCGATAACATTCCTTCCCGTATTCGCGAAGCCTATCGAGTTGCTGAGGAGGAAAAACCGGGTGCTGTTCATATCGAGCTGCCAGAGGATATCGCTGATGAAGAAACTGACGAACGTCCGATTCCAGCTTCAGCCGTGCGAAGACCCATCGCTGAGCCTAAGTCCATCGCCCTAGCGCTGGAAAAGCTGCATAGCGCGAAATCACCGATTATTATTATCGGTGCCGGCGGCAATCGCAAATTGACTTCGAAAATGTTGACCGCCTTTATTGATAAAACCGGCATTCCCTTTGTAACCACCCAACTTGGTAAGGGCGTGGTGGATGAGCGCCACCCATTGTTCATGGGTTGCGCCGCGCTCTCTTCAGGCGATTTTGTGCACCGCGCCATCGAGGCTTCTGATCTGATCCTCAACATTGGCCACGACGTGATTGAAAAGCCGCCGTTCTTTATGAAGGCAGGTGGTACTGAGGTTATCCACATTTCTTACAATACGGCGGAGGTAGACCCGGTCTATTTCCCTCAAATAGAGGTCATTGGCGACGTGGGCAATGCCGTTTGGCAAATGAAGAACGACGTCAAGACAAGCGCAGAAGCTGACTGGGACTTTAGCCGCATGGTGACAGTGCGGAAGCATCATGACGCCAACGTCCTAGAGGGTTCAGACGATGCGCGTTTCCCGTGCTATCCACAGCATGTCGTCAAATTAGTGCGCGAGGCCATGCCTGACGATGGCATCATTTGCCTAGATAATGGCGTTTATAAAATATGGTTTGCCCGCAACTATCGCGCGCACCAGCCCAACACTGTTTTACTCGATAACGCTCTAGCAACGATGGGCGCAGGCCTGCCTTCAGCGATGGCAGGCCATATGGTTCATCCTGATCGTAAGGTACTGGCGATCTGCGGAGACGGTGGTTTCATGATGAATTCTCAAGAATTGGAAACTGCGGTACGAGAGAAGATGAACATTGCTATTTTGATCCTGAACGACAACTCGTACGGCATGATTCGTTGGAAGCAAGCGAACATGGGCTTTGATGATTGGGGGTTGCAGTATGGCAACCCGGATTTCGTAAAGTACGTTGAGTCCTACGGTGGCATTGGCCATCGAGTGGAATCGGCCGAGGCACTGCCTGGTATCCTGAAGACTGCGCTCTCGACGCCCGGGGTGCATCTGATTGATTGTCCCGTTGACTATGTCGACAACGATCAGATACTTAATGTCGATATCAAAACGCGCTCTGCATCGATTTAAGATGCGCTGAGATTGTGACGGGCTCAAGAGTCCGTCACCCACCATTCAAAATAAATCAGGAGACCTAGCCATGTCGACGCTTCAGGCTAACTACCCATACTATCTAAACAATAAAGCGGTTTACGCCAACGAAGATCTTGAGGTTACTGACAAGTACACGGGCGAAGTGGCAACCCGTTGTGCATTGGCTGATGCGAAGGCGATCGACGAAGGCATTAGCGGTGCAGTTCGTGCGACTGAACCCATGGCGAAAATGGCCTCTTTTGAGAGGAAGGCGGTCCTTGAGCATTGCGTGACTCGGTTTAAAGAACGCTTCGACGAGCTCGCCATGGCGCTGTGCATCGAGGCGGGGAAACCTATTAATGATGCCGAAGGTGAGGTGACGCGTTTAATCGATACCTTTCAGATTGCCGCGGAAGAATCGACTCGTATGCATGGTGAATTGCAGGCATTGGATATTTCGCCTCGCGCAAAAGGCTATCAGGGCATGTGGAAACGGGTTCCGATTGGGCCTTGCTCGTTTATTTCCCCTTTTAACTTTCCGCTTAACCTGGCTGCGCATAAGATTGCCCCTGCGCTAGCAGTCGGTTGCCCATTTGTCATGAAACCCGCTTCTCGGACACCGCTCGGCGCCATCATCATGGGAGAAGTGCTCGCTGAAACGGATTTGCCCGAAGGCGCATTTTCAATTCTTGCGTGCTCACGCGACGGCGCTGATTTATTTACCGTTGACGATAGACTTAAGTTGCTGTCGTTTACCGGTTCACCCGGTGTGGGTTGGGATTTAAAAGCACGTTGCGGCAAAAAGAAGGTTGTCTTGGAGCTTGGCGGTAATGCGGCTGTTGTCGTTGATGCGGATACAAAAAACCTCGATGATGCCGTCAATAGAATTATTTTCGGTGCCTTCTATCAGTCGGGGCAATCGTGCATTGGCGTTCAGCGCATTATGATTCATGAAGCTATTTACGATGTAATGAAAGCCAAGTTGGTGGCTAAAACGGCGACATTGATTAAGGGCGATCCAAAAGTTCGGGAGACATTCATTGGACCGATGATCTCGGAAAGTGAAGCGACCCGTCTCCATGGCTGGATTCAATCTGCCGCAGCGGCCGGTGGTAAGATTCTTTGTGGCGGCACGCGGGATGGCGCAATGTTAGACGCCACACTAATGGAAAATGTGCCGCTTACCCAAGACTTGTGTGTGGAAGAGGCATTTGGCCCAGCAGCTGTTTTACAAAAATTTTCAAGCTGGGATCAAGCCATATCAATGGTGAATGACAGCAAGTTTGGTTTGCAAGCTGGCATCTTCACTCGAGACTTCTACAAAGTGCAGCAAGCCTGGGATGAAATGGAAGTGGGGGGTGTCGTTGTAGGAGATGTACCTTCCTACCGCGTAGACAACATGCCCTATGGTGGCGTGAAAGATTCCGGGATCGGTAGAGAGGGTATTGTCTTCGCGATGGAAGACATGACTGAAATACGGAATCTCGTGATTCGGACACCCCCAGAATAATCTGCCCTGGTCGCCCTTAAAGATGTATGCGCTGTGTGTCGTCAGAACCTTTCGGACACCTGGCTGGCCGATCTAAGAGACACTTCAGCTCATCAGGGTGAGCGGTTCCACTCGGTTGCGTTCATGCATCTTCCGACGCATAGCCATAGTATTCAACTTGATCTGTTGTCTCCCAGCCAGGGTGGATTCGCCCCGAGCGAAGTAAACAAACACCGGAGTCAGATTGTTTAGCGACTCATGGGACCGGTCGTTGTTATAGTAACCAACGAAGCGCTCTATACGAGCTTCCAGTTCTCCTGGCAGATAGTAGTTCTCAAGCAGGATCTGGTTTTTCAGAGAACAGCGCCAGCGCTCGATCTTACCTTGGGTTTGCGGATGAAGGGCCTCCTCTCGTGTGCTTCATATCCTGCTCCGCAAGATAACTCGCCAGGTCCGACGCGATGTAGGCAGGGCCATTGTCAGACAACAGCCGCGGGCTTGTGTTTAACCTTCATTGTGTTGAGTCCTGTGAAACTCAGGGCGTCATCTTCTAGATGGAGTTGGGCAAAGGCTTGCAGTCTTCCAACGCATCGATCCCGCCTTCGTCAAAGCGATTCAGCCAGGCGTAGAACGTGGATCGTCGAATATCCAACCTTTGCAGCGTCTTCTTCACAGGCAAACTGGACCGCTCTACGGATCGGATAATTTCGTATTTCTCGGAGGCCGAATATCTCATATAACTTCCTCCCCATTCCCAATCATGCATCCATCCACTGTGGTTCAGCACGGACGGCAACCCCATCGCTAAAAGCTGAAGGCAACAAGCTTTTCAAGACAACAACTATCACAGCGACCCAGCAGAAAGTCCTACGTCATCATTGGCCGCCTGCCTGATAGTGATCGAACGCTCGCAACACCTATCGCGGCGATTACGTGCACCATTACCACATCGCGACGGGATTAATGATCATCTGAACAGCGCCCTTGAGCTTCGCTTGCCCCAACACAAACATAAATTCGTAGACTTTTTCACTGGCCAAGCGGCCGGTGTCCATGGTCTCAAGAATATAGATGCCATTGTCCTTGAGTAGGATGCTGTGTCCAAAAAATAGTTTGTCGCCAGGCCCAGCAGGCACTGCTTCGAGACCCCAAGTGTCAGCGCCGACAGCCATTGGATTGAGACCCGCTAGGTACTGTGCCGCTTCATTGCTAATCCCGGGAATGGTAGAACCCCACGCCTCAGGATCACTTTTGAGCTTTGCATCGGTCCACCCCGTGTGCAGCAGGATGACGTCGCCGGTTTTGAAAACAACAGATTGAGCCTTGGCCGCAGTTTTAATATCCTCGGACGTAATGACCTGGCCTGCCGCCATAGCACTAACATTGAAGTGCCGCGTCATATCCAGGAGGACTCCCCGTCCTATCAGGGGCGGCACTTGATGGATGCTAAGTTTGGTTAGGCCTGTAATTTGTGCAAAATCTTTACCCTGATTACAGTTATAAAACAGATTGTCCTCGCCAAGATGACCCAGGCCGTCAAGTTGGGGCCCCGTTCCGAGCCACATTTGTACGAGGTCATCGTTGTAGGACATTGGCCAGCCATAGGTTTGCGATGTGTCGACGCCGAGCTGTTGACCGGGCTGGACGACTTGCAATTGCGTGAACCTGGGCGGAAAAGCCGGCATGCCGGGCTCTATCACGATACCTAGGCCGTGGCTTTCACCGAGCTTAACCAAGCGGGTCGCCGCCAAAATTTGTTGAGGATTAACATAGTTGGCGGCGCCAATCTCATCATCAGCACCCCATTTTGAAGGCTTGCAATGATCGACAGCTGCGGCCTGAAAAGAAAGGCCAAAAAACAATAGGACGATTGGCCAGGCTTTGTAGGCTCGGTGTTGCATAGGTATCTCCTTATCTCTGCATTACAATATTAGGTCGTGCAATGGCGCTGCGCTCAAAGCACCCCAAGCGCCAGCGCTTTTATCATCACTAGGCTGACTGGCTTTTGCAAGTGACGCGTTCACCTTATCAATGAGGCGCGCAGTGCGTAGCCCTTGGATTTGTTGACGCTTTGCTGGGTAACTTTATAGCCAGGAAGCAGCGCAAAAAATTTCATTAAAGACCAGCGCGAGGGTGTTGCTGTCGAAAAAGCAGTGCAGAAATGCATTACCTCTAGGAGGACGCCCGGCCTATCCGCGGCGACCCTTGATAGCTACCAACTCGGGTTTTTCCTGAAATTCTCGAGAAATCTGCGTCCGGACTTGCTGAACGCTAAGATTTAGAATTCCGCTGGATCTCGGCCCGGAACGCGATAGTGACTAATCTGTACTTCCTCACCCAAATCCTCGTAATCACCCGCGCCCCGACGTCGACGGAATGCCTCCCAAGTGAAGCTCTGATACCGCGGCGCATCAAAGGTTAAGTCTTTATCCTCCGAGGGCAACGCCTGAATGACCTGATCATAAGGCGGGTTGAAAAAGTACGCCGCGCTGAGTCGGTATTGGCCTGCAACTGATCCCAGCACGCGATGTTCGGGCGCGATGAACCGATCATTAGACAATACCTGAAGCATGTCTCCCGTGTTCACGATAAAGGCATTGGGAGACGGCTCGATCGTCCGCCACTGCCCGGCATGCAAAACCTGAAGTGCGTGGTGTCCATCTTCAACGAGCAAGGTTAGCAATCCTGCATCGGTATGCCGATGAATACCTAAAGGGACCATTGAATCGAAATCTTCGCTTTCGACCTTTTCGTTTTTTGACTGTTCTTCTTGCTGTGCATCTGAGTAGGCATTGAGACGCAAAAAACTCGTGTGCTGATCAGTGTGCGCAGCAAGCGCGTCGCTCGCGCCCAACGCCTGCAACAACCAGTCATAGACCTCAATCGCCAGGGGTTCGCACAGGTTAAACCAGCGCCATATCGGCTCCCTTATGGCTATATCCTCCGGCATCTGATTCCAACCATCCACGACCCGATTGACCAAGGCATCATCAGCTGCCAAGGGATCCGGCTTGTGTCCAACGTCGAAAATCTCCTTTGCATCTAAACGATTTTTCGTCAACTCCCCGGGGTTATAGCCGCGCGAGTTGATCGAGGTGCGCTGCAAACTGCGTTTTTGCGAGTCGGGCAGGGCAAAAAACGCTCGCTGAGCGGCGAGCAAATCTTGACGGCACTGATGATCAACGCCATGGTTATGAAGCTCAAAAAAGCCCCAACGCGCCACCGCTTGGCTCAGTCGCTGGATCTCACGGTCCTGCACTTCGCCCTTGCCGCGCAACAATTGAGCGTCAAATACGGCCGCTGCTCGCCATTCAGGAAAGGATTTTTTTGAAGGCTCTGTCACCGGATACACGCAAACATTTAGTACTTCTCACACCGTGATGCAGCGATAACGCCTAAGTTGTATTACTTAGCCTTTCTTCCTGCTTTATCTATTGCTGTTATCGGAAGTCGCTTGGCATCTTTCGCCAAATTATAACAAGGCTACGCACCCGGCGCTTACATTAAAGCCGCTGAAACAGCGGGCACAATTTTTAAAAAACTGACAATGTGTTTTACAGCTATAAAACACGGACGAATTGATTAAACCAGAATTATATTGGGAAAACCGTCAATCTTCGCCGCTATGCAATGCGCCATTGCATTCTGACTGGTACCATCTGCCACGACTTCCTGCCCGCATTGGGACCGAATGTCAGGCGATAGGTACGGTCCCAGCTTCGGTAGGAGCATCGATAATCACGGCCATTGCATCTTCCTCGTCTTGCCTCAGATCTCGGTGCCCGGGCTCGTGGGGCGGCCTTCCTGTTCCGAGGCAGGTAACCTGCTTTCTGGCCAAACCGCGGGACGCCCCTGGCAATGGTATGGCCAATAATATCCGAAACGTCACAAGTAGGTGATTTAACGGGCCAGAAGCAACCCTTGACATCGTAGAGCAGCGAAATGTGGCGAGATCGAGGCGCTATCCAGCAATTTTTTGTAAACTGTCCAGGCTCGGCCCTTACGCTGTTTAGATTGATGGATACAGTATGGGGAGTATCTCCGATGATCGCTGTCGACAAGACTACAGGTCGGCAGAAACGCTAAGGACATGGCGTAAGGCCGACAAGATATTTAATTCGTTGCACGGCTCACGGGGACTGATCGTTGGCTGACCGTTTAAGCCCACAAAGGCAAAACAAGCGCTGCTGGTATCCGGGACCAATAGGATGTTAATCGTGTTTCAAAGATTTGGTTTACTGTGCCTGTTGTCGGGCGTGTTTCTGTGGGTCGTTCCGAGCCAAGCCGGCAGCGCCTACCCTGCCGAACCCGCTCTATTCGATCATACCCATGCAGATTGGGCCAAATTGCTTCTCCGAGCTGTGCACACGGATCAAGGCGGGAGCGTATCGAAGCTGGATTACCAAGTTTTCTTAGACGATAAACACTCCTTCGACAACTATTTGAAAGCCTTGAGCGCAGTCAGTGTCGAGCAATTCAAAGGATTTTCTCGACCTGCGCAGCTGGCTTTTCTGCTGAACGCCTACAACAGCTTTATGGTTGCAAAGATCATGACGCGCTATCCAGGGATTGCTTCGGTCTGGGATTTCGGCCGCGTACTCAATACGCCGTTCAAACACCGGTTTTTTGACCTCTTGGGTAAACGAAGGAGTCTCGATGATATTGAACATCGTTTAATTCGAGGCAACTCGGTACTCATGGATCCTCGGATTCATTTTTCGGTGAATTGCGCATCGGTGGGTTGTCCCGCGCTACGCGGAGAACCTTTCTTGGCACCCCGATTGGGCGCTCAACTCGAGGATCAAACAATCCTTTTTCTGAATGATCGGAATCGCAACTATTATGATGGCGAGTCAGGGCGGCTGTTTGTGTCCCCACTTTTCGACTGGTATGGCGGCGACTTTCAACCGCCGAAAAATCAATCCCCCAGAGGTGTGATTGGTTTTTTGCTTCATTACGCGGCAGCGCTAGGACTCAGCGCAGACCAACAAAAGCGTCTGGCAGAGGGCAAGATGACGATCGATTACTCAAATTACGATTGGCGCTTGAATGCCGTGACGGATGCGCAGGCTTTAAGCGAAAACAAATGAGTCAGTCTTTAAGCATTATCATTCCAGTATTGAATGAAGCAGAAGCGCTCCCGAGCCTGCTTGAGTCACTGCAACCGCTCAGGGCCGCGGGCGTCGAGGTCATTGTCAGTGATGGCGGGAGCTCTGACGATAGCAGGGCTATTGCTGATCCTTTGACGGATCTCATTTTAGAAGGCGCGATTGGCCGTTCAGCCCAAATGAATGCCGCAGCTAAGGTGGCGAGAGGCGATTGGTTGTTGTTTTTGCACGCCGACTCGGTATTACCCGCGATTTCAGCACAAACCTTTATTCAAAGCTTGATTGGTTGCCAAGCGCCCTGGGGATGGTTTCGAGTCCTTATCGCCGGACGTCACCCGGGTCTCTTGTTGACCGCCTGGCTAATGAACCGTCGATCGAAATGGACATCAATTGCAACAGGTGATCAGGGTTTGTTTGTGCGAAGCAGTTTGTTTCGTTCCTGCGGGGGGTTTCCCGAACAATTGTTAATGGAGGATATTGCGCTGTGCCGACGACTCAAACGGCTGGCTCAGCCTGAGGTTTTGCAGCTGACGCTCACGACGTCCGGCCGGCGGTGGGAGCAACGGGGATGGTTGTCAACGGTGCTTAAAATGTCCTGGTTTCGATGGGCCTATTGGCTGGGTGTATCGCCTTCGACCTTGCACCGCTGGTATCAAAATGTCCGCTGATTTAGTGCTCCAAATTTTCGCGAGAGCGCCCAAATTAGGTCGCGTTAAAACGCGATTAGGACGCGAGATTGGAGCAGCTGCAGCCCTGCATTGGTACCGCATACTAGTTCATCGCACACTCATAACGGCATCGACAGTGCCTGCCCAAGTGCAGGTTTGGTGCCCCTACGAGGATGATCCATTTGAGCTGGAACAGTTCGTCGATGGCCTAGGGATGACTTTCTATCAGCAGTGCTCTGGTGATCTTGGCAGACGAATGGAATGTGCTTTACAAGTGGGTCTCGAATTTGGGTCACGGGTTTTGCTGATCGGTGCTGATTGTCCGGTCTGGACACCAGCGGCCATAGCGGCTGCAGGGCAGGCGCTTTCAGCGGCACCTATGGTTTTGGTTCCTGCTGAAGATGGCGGTTATGTGGGGGTCGGCGTCAGCGGGTCTGTGCCGCCGGTCTTTGAGGGCGTGTCCTGGAGCAGCGCGTCGGTAACCTCACAGACGCGGAGATTGATGGAGCAGGCGGGCGTCGATTGGTTGGAGTTACCTACGCTCTGGGATGTTGATCGACCGGGCGATCTTGACCGCTGGTTAAAGGCCGAACCGAATCTGCCCAGGCCCATTGCAGGTTAGGACGCCTTTTCGGCCAGCGCGATGTTGGCAGGCAAGATCAGCGCCAATCACTGGTGGTTAGGAAGCACAACCACGCTTTTTCAACTTTCCTAAAAAGCATGACCGCGAGACACAAAAGACAAGTTAATCACTAGATTTGACAGAATAGACGTTTTGAAAACCTTCGCGATTAGGCATTACTACCGCCCTCAGGGCATTCGCATCAAGGCTTTCATCGTCGTCTAAGATGCCGTTGAGAAATAAAACGTATGCCGACACCCCATAGACTTCGTTGGCACTCAATAATTTCTCGTTGCCGTAAGGCATAGCTCGATTGATGTAATCAAAGAGCGTGGTCGCATAAGGCCAATAGCTACCCACCGTTTTATTCGGACGATCCGTTGCAAGACTGCCCCTGCCGCCAGCTAGGGCATTGCCTGGCATTTTACCTTCTGGTCCATGGCAAACCAGACAATGGGCCTCATAAACAATGCGCCCTTCTGAAACTGACCCTGCACCGCGCGGCAACCCCTGTCCATCCGGGCCGATACCCGCCACCAGATCGGTACTGATGGGTTTACCTAGTTGCGGTGCTAATGCATCGGCCATGACACTGGGTAACTGAAGCATAAAAAAAAGCACAGCCAATTGACTACAGAAAGACATTACTGACCCTCCCCGACTGAGCGACCTGCCAGCTCTGGATCCCATTATAATGGTAGGTAAGACCTGGCGCGCTATTGGTCAAGGCCTCGGCCCTTGTTGGTTGCTGATGACCCGCGCTGTCACTCGCGCGACTCTGTAATACCGCTGGTTGCCCCGTCCAACGCCATGGAATCCGAAAACGTACTGGTCGATAAGGCCCTGGTTGTGACTGGATCTCTGCCCGTCGCCAACTACTGCCGCCATCCGCGCTCACATCAACGGAATCAATACTTCCATGACCAGACCAGGCCAGACCTGAGACTTCATAGACACCATGATTCGGTAGCCCCATTTGGCCGGAGGGATTCGTAATCACCGATTTAACGTCCATCCTCAAAGAGAACTGATCCGCGCGTCCGTTTTTAAAAAGATCAGTATATTTGCTGGTTTCTTCTCTGGTATGCGCCGGGCCCTTGCGAACCTCGACGCTGCGCAACCACTTGATGCTCAGGTTACCTTCGCAGCCAGGCACCAATAGCCGCATTGGAAACCCTTGTTCACCTCTCAAGGGCTCGCCATTTTGAAAGAGTGCGACCATCGCATCCTCAAGCGCAAGATCGAGAGGTACGCTTCTGTTCATGCCAGCGGCGTCTGCGCCTTCTGCGACCAACCAATCACTTTTAGGATCGAAACCTGCTTCTTCAAGCAGCAACCTTAAAGGGATACCGGTCCACTCTGCACAGGAAAATAAGCCATTTAGCTCACCCGCGGTTTTGTCCAATGCTTGGGGCAAGGTGTTGGCATAGCTGTTACCAGAACATTCGATAAACAATATTCGACTCACCATGGGGTACCGTAGCAAATCCTCATATCCAAAAGACTGTGGCCGCTCAACCCGTCCAATAATCTGCAAACGATGTCGACTGGGGTCGATATTCGGTATCCCACTGTGATGTCGTTCGAAGTGCAGGCTGTTCGGTGTCAGGGTGCCATTAAGCCGCTCCAAGGGCGTAGAAGAGGCCCCTGCTTCAGGCGCAAGCGGATGTCCTGTGATCTGCAGACGTTTAAGAGACACATAAGGGCTCGGAGATCCATAAGCGCTCATCGGCTGCCCAGGGCCCGATCGCCAAGGCTCTTTGGTTTGAGTGCCGGCAAGCACCGTCGCTGAAACTAGACCGGCACTACCAACTAAAAATGCTCGTCGGTCGAGCAACCCATTGCTTCGTTGCATTTTTATCTCCTCAACGACTTAAATATCCGGCAGCAAAGGCAATTGCTGCATCTGGTCTACCGGCAATCTCGGTAACTTCTGCTTTAGCCGCATCAAAATCGAGTCCATCCTCTTGTACTCTAAAAATCATCCATAAAGCCGCTGCGCGGGTTGCGCTATTACAATGAATGTAGGCTGGTTGAAAACCCCTTGTCCGCATCAATTCAAGAAATTGCGACACCACATCTCCCTCAGCTCTGGGATCAAAGGGCAAGTGAACATACTGTAAGCCCTGAACCTTTGCTTCTGCCATCATCAGATCTATGTGGCCCGGCCTTTCCGGTTCCAGGCGAAGATTGATGACAGACCGATAACCTTCGGCTTTCAGCCAAGTTAAGGCAGAGCGCTCAGTTACGCCACCAAAGGCAACGATCTCGCCCGCACGGCTCTTGTTCAGAACGCGTTTAGAAAAGTGTTTAATCACCTCGTCATTAGGTGCCAGTTCAGCCGAAAGCGGCAGCATCATTAAGCTCACTAATCCTAATGCCCACAGATTCTTAAAAGCCAAGCTCATGAAATACTGCTCATTAGATGTCCCTCGCAGATCCATTAGCTCAGTCTATTTAGGCCAAGCTTGCCATTCTCTCGCTTCTGAATAGTCTACCGTCGTCGTACTTGAACTGGCAGTGATTCGTAGCCCCGAATAAAACTATGTAACACCCGGACGGGTTCGCCAACAACCTCGACTCGCTTAAAGCGCTGAAGGATTTCTTCCCAAACGATGCGCAGCTGCATCTCTGCTAGACGGTTACCCATACAGCGATGAATACCAAACCCAAATGACAAATGATGACGAGCGTTTGCCCGGTCTATCTTGAATTCGTTTGGCAGCTCTATCGCTGTTTCATCACGATTCCCCGAGACGTACCACATAGCCACTTTATCCCCAGCACGAATGGTTTGCCCGTGCATCTCTATATCTTGGGTTGCGGTACGCCGCATGTACGCAAGCGGCGTTTGATAGCGAATGATTTCAGGTACCAATGTACTCACAAGCGTGGGATTGCCGACCAACTTTTCGTATTCGCCAGGATTTTGGTTCAGAAACAACACGCCCCCGGTCAAAGAATTGCGGGTCGTATCATTACCGCCGACGATCAACAAAATCATGTTCCCCAACAATTCCATGGGTTTCATATCACGAGTTTGCGGATTCGTTGCCAGCATCGTGATCAGATCATTATGGTGATTGGGGTCTAAGCCGGAACGCGCCTGCCAAAGCCCAGTCATAACTTCAAGGCATTCCATAAGCGCCGCTTTACGAGCGGACTCAGGTGTCGGCCCACCACCGGCAGCGCCTGAGGTTGCCATGTCAGACCAATACGTTAATTTATGTCGGTCAGCGAACGGGAAATCAAATAAGGTTGCCAGCATTTGAGTGGTCAGGTCGATGCTAACCCGTTCGACCCAATTAAAGGTCTCACCTTCCGGAAGATCATCAAGAATGGCAACCGCACGACTGCGAATTACTGCCTCAAGTTTTGCCAAGTTTCGTGGCGCGACCACACCCACAACGGCATTGCGCTGAACGTCATGTTTAGGTGGGTCCATCGAAATGAAGTTGGTAAAGCTTTCCAAGCCTTGCACCTTCTCATTTAGGGTGATGTTGCCATCAGATGAAAATACAGCATGATTTTTATCCACTGCCATAATGTCGCTAAATCGCGTGATCGACCAAAATGGACCAAACAACGGGCTCACCGTCTTATGCACTGGGGCTTCCTTTCGCAGACGAGCGAAGTACGGCCAAAGCGTTTCTGTCTTGAAGAGTTTCGGTTGACTTACATCAATGTCCGCAAGTGGCACCGCCATAGGGTCGGCCGCTGACAAATCTATCGGGGATGCCGGTTGAGACGTGCTTTGCGCTTGCTTCCTCATTGAGTAACCCCCACCGGCACTTCGCCTCGCACGGTGACCCTGCGCATCTCCCGGGGCGCATCGCCATAATCATGGACGGCATAATGCATGACACAACGGTTATCCCACATCACCAGGTCATCCTTTTGCCATCTGTGGCGCATCGAGATATCTAATGACGAGCCCACCTCGACGAGATAATCAAGCAGCGGTCGGCTTTCATTTCGCGTCATGCCCTCAAAATACTGGGTAAAACCGCGATTGACATACAGCGCCGGACGACCGGATTCAGGGTGCAGCCGTACGACAGGATGCGTTGTCGACAAATCATAATTCTCATGCACCGCGCGCATAGGCAGAAGCATTCGACGCAACCCGTCAGACAAAGATGCCAACGCCGCATATTGACTTGCCCACAGAGTATCGCCGCCCAAACTTGGGACTTCTACCGCGCGCAACATCGAGATTGAGGGTGGTCGTGGATCGCAACTGACATCGGAATGCCATACCTCAGTGACCGTTTTGGTTTTTCCTCGATTCTTGATGATGAGCTCTTCCGGATGCTCAGATCGATCGACAAGTGCAGGATGTGCGTGTAATTCGCCAAAACATCTTCCTAGGTCTAAATGAGCATCTCGCGACAGGGTCTGGTTTCGGAACACCAAAACCTGATGCTGCCAAAGCGCTGCCTTGATCTCTGCTAAGGCCGCTTCGTCGAGTTCGGCTAGATCTACCTCTTTAATCTGTGCACCGATATGTACGGTTAACGGTTCTATTTTCATATCGAAATGTCGTATTTATCCCTGTAAAAATTTCTTAGAAGCCATCCAAAACCAAGGCCATTACCCGCGCATGAAACACTCCGTTCAGCCTAGCTTAGAAGACCTAATTGGAGTAACCATTACCTTACCGGGTACCGCTATTGCCCAAAAGCTTGAAAAGCGACAACATGATTGTCATTTAGTGCCTAAGGTCTAGAAAACATGCCTGCGAATCAAGTTAGTGCCGACTATGCGGTCGTCATCGCACGAGAGGCGCAAAAGCGCGGCACCGATTTGCTGTTCAACACACCATTCACGCTAAAGGTCTTGGAGCAACTCGAATTCGTGCCGCTAGAGCCATTTATCGAGCTATTGGCGCGGTTTACTGAGCTCTACCAAGACCCGGAATGGGGTTTTGAGTTGGGGAAAAAGCTCAGCATGTTTAGTCATGGGCCATTAGGGTTTGGTGCCGTTTCTGCGCCAACTATCGGCGAAGGTTTAGCCTTCTTTGCTCGATTCATCTCCACACGAGCAGATTACTTGCGCGGGACTTTTGAAGCCGATGCGCAAAAGGCGACACTCAAACTGACCTTCAAGCCATCTGTACTAGCCCACAGGCAAAGGATGAGTGAGACTCTCAGCATCATTATTGAGGAACTAGTCAGCAGCTCTGGCGGTAATGCGGCGGTGCTCAACTGGTGCTTTCCAAGCGATTCTCACAACCAGATAATGGTGTATCGGCGCTGGCTAAAAGGAAACTTCGACTTTAGAGACGAATGCTTTCAAGTTACCATCCCCACCGAAATTTCAAACACTGCATCGTCTTTTTATAACCTTGCAGCCTATCAAACCGCGTTAAACCAATGCGAACGGCTTAACCAAAGGCCGGAAACCGAGCAGTTTACGACCCTTGTATCTGAGTTACTCGAACGACGGTCTCGGCGTCGCCTCGCTGAGACCGTCGCCGTAACGACCCTACCCAGCGCCGCTGAAACCGCTTCACTAGTCGGCTGTTCACCCAGGCAATTATTTCGAAGATTAAAAGCAGAGAACACCACGTTTAAGCAAATCAAAGACGAGATCATAAGATCCTGTCTAGTTGATCTGGCTGCTCAGAATTTAAGCGTCTCAGAAATATCGGACATCCTCGGCTTCTCCGATGTTGGTAATTTTAATCGGGCCTGCAAACGATTACTGGGTATGACGCCGGGGCAGTTAATTCGCTCAAAGAATCCGATATCCTCGGCCAGTGCGCCCAGATAATCTCGGCATAATCTGCACTGCGGCAACAGTCCTGGTCGTTTATACAAACACCACGGATAAAAACAAGCGTCTGCGCCAGCCGGTCACACAAAAGACCTCCGATAGTTCAAACCAACTGAAGTACCCAATCACACGATTCTTAGGATCAGACTGTTGCGAGAAAAACGATCGGCACTTGATCGCAACGCTCATCACGTTCGTTTCAAAACGATTCCCTCTCGCGCTTTTTCTCTTCGGTTGAAAATTTACCGGACCTCAACCCTGAGGATAAGTCTACCGTGGTGCGCACCGATTATGCCGGCGCGCGTAATCTTCAGGAAATTACGCTCGTAATTCCCAAGGGGGTAGACCGCGCGGTGCAGGCAGCGACCAGTTCGAATTCAGCGTTTTACGAGCGCCATCTTGGCAAGCAAAATCAGGACATCGAAATTATTGAGCTTGTTTGGGCATTTTTAAAAGACAAGAATCGGTGAAGCGCTCACAGCACCATCGCCGTAAATCACCGCCGTCTCGTCTGACATATCACAATGATGATCCGTTAAAAGAGCAAACCGTTTGAAGATGCTATGAACTAGGATGAACTTGTGGCGCATTTATGGTCTCTTTAACAATAGAGTATGCTTGCCTTATAAATACTTGCTAATGACAAATACTGGGTTACCTAACATGCGAAGCGACGCCGAACTGCTGGATCACATACTTGATCATATTGACAACAACACAACCGACCTCGGTGATGAAGAGTGGTACGAGCCTGTTGAGCATTATGCGTCACAAGCACGCTTCGATGCCGAGCGGCGGCTTATGCGACGATTACCGATTCCATTTTGCCCTGTTGCAGCACTGCCGGAGCCAGGTTCCTACGTCGCGCGTAATTCCGCTGGCGTACCCATTGTCGTTGTTCGGGACTTACAAGGCACCATCCGCGCCTTCCGTAATGCGTGCCGTCATCGTGGCATGCAATTGGCGGATGGCAGCGGCTGCACAAAAATCTTTCGTTGCAATTACCACGGTTGGGCGTATCGACTCGATGGCCGGTTAGAGTATGTGCCACATGAGCATGGTTTCCCTGACCTTAATAAAGACGATAACGGTTTGGTACCGGTGCATTCGGTTGATATCCAAGGTGGTTTGGTCTTTATCACGCAGGATGAACCCGTGGGTCCTGGCGCGTTGGAATCCCTTCCCAAACTTTTGACCGATGATCAGATCATTTTTGAGTCGAACGAAAAGGTCGAAGAAATCAATTGGAAGTTAACGGCGGAGGGAACGCTCGAGGGTTATCACATCAAGCCCACGCATCCAGAGTCTTTCTTTCCATATGGCTATGACAATCTAAACGTTGTTGAAATGCAGGGGCCAAATTCTCGCGTTTGCTATCCCTTTAGACGCATTGAAAAATTACGTCACGTAACGCGAGAGAATTTGTCACTTGATCGCATGGTTACATTAGTTAACCGTATATTCCCCTTCACCTCGGTTACTCGTCTTGCGCAACACTATGGTGTGAGCTTTGCCGAACCTGAGTCGCCTACCCGTACTCGATATTTTAATTATCGGCTAACGCTCCCAACGGTTGATGGCGGTGAGCCCTCAGATGAAGCCTTGGCTCGGGCAAAGAAGGATGTTGCGTTTCTATCTGATACAGGCGATCAAGAAGATGCAAAAGTCGTTAGCGATATTCAGGCAGCAATTGGTTCTGGCGCAAACACCCACTATCGATTCGGGCGGTTTGAATCAGCGATCGGGCATCTGCATAAAAATTTGGCACTGTATTTAGCACGGTTGGACAAACTCGAAGGTAACGCCACTGACGGAGGAACCAAACCAGAGCTATAGAGGACTGACCCAATCACTTTATGCTGAGGACATCAATGCCTAACGCACGATACATATCGAAACATGCTGATTTTCAGGCCATGCTTTTTGGCGCAGCAAAAATCACGCGCCAGTACCCCACACAATTTGGCGGCGAGGGCTAGCAAGACACCTCAATCGCTAAGCAACTCATTTGGCTAGTTATTTCACTTCCTGATCAATCGAATGGAGTACCGCTAAAAACAAGGCAGACAGGATGAGCAACCAAACTTCGGCTTGCCAACTGGATAAATCCGCATTCGGAAAAGTATCGTCATCCCTGAGAGTTGCCTGTAACCTCCTCACTCCGAGACCTCATCCACGAGTTGAATGCGTTCAGCATAAGAAAGTCGGCTGGCGGTAAGCGGATCAATGGACCCCTTCTCTGATCGAGTCCCAGTTGCTTCAGGATCTGAACGGTCCGACGCATCGGGAATAACATCAGGACCCTGTATCGATGCAATAATCCGGCCCGGCTGGCGCACCAGATCGCTTCCTTTGCGCGGTTCAGTCCTGACAGGAACCGTCAGTAACGTCAGCGATTTCGTCGAGGGCTCGGCGCCCTGCATTTGGACCGAATGCAGGCGATAGGAGCGGTCCGACGTATCGGTACGTGCACCCAAGATTGCACCCTTGGCATCCTTCTGGTCCTGCATCAGCTCCAGATATTCAGACTCGGCATCACGAACCAAATAACCTGATTTCTCTAGGTACCGTGAAACGCACCTGGCAATTGTGAGGGCAATCACATCCAGGTCATCACAAGTAGAGGGCTTGCGCAGCTTCGCTGTCAACTGCACGCTGTATTTTTTTGCTTGCACTTATACCTTTGGCAGGTTTGATGGCGTCGTTTAGGGCTCGCCGGTAATAAGCATTCCACCAAAGCTGCGATAGCTACGTGTGAAATCATCGAGCACATCTTTCCTAGGAAAGGTTTCTGTGCTCGAGACGTCATTGCTGCTCTGGCTGATTACGATATCACTCGCCTAGGTTCACGATTGCAATCTCATAAACTGCTAGGGTACCGCTTACCTCGTGTCCTACCAGCAATAGAGCATTGCCGTTGGGGCTATCTGCTGCAGGCACAAAAGCCACGCTTTCAGGGCCGAGGTCTATACTGTCCGCAGCTAATGGATCTTCAACATCGGTAATCGCGAAATCCCGGCTATTTAAATATTGAACAAACTCGCTCCGTTGAGGCACCGAGATGTCATAGACCATGATCCCGCCCACGCGCTCAAGCGCGATAAATGCATAGGTTTTGCCACTTATCTTCGCGATTGTAATGCCTTCGGGCTCAGGGCCTTTCGCATCGCTGCGCGAATCACCAGAGTCATTTTCATCATTATCGCTGTTGAAGTTGTCGCCAAGTAACTGAGCCGTAATGCGTTCGAAATCGCTACCGCTGTCAAACACAAGCTCACGAGTGGTCGCATTGAAAATGGAGAATGACCGGCCACCAAAACCATACAACTTCGTATAGTCACAGCCCTCGAGGTCGCCATCTGTGAAATTGCAACTGCCTTCAAAACCTTGTGTCGATGTGACCTGATAGCGACCGAGCGCCTCATCGGCTCGCAAATCGGCGTTTGTTAATGCACCATCACCGTCGATCTCAATCAGGAAGGATGCATAATCTGCTGCTGGCAGGGTAATGGTTGCTCCGGCCTTCAATAAATCGTCGACATCGAACTCATCGATAAAGACCAAGCACCCATCATCTTCGTCAAAATCGAATCCCACAGGTGGAACACAATCCGCTTCCGCTATGCTCTCGTCAAAATACTCCCGTCCATCTCCCTCGTTGGCAGTAACCAGATAAGTGTTGCCATCAAATTCATAGGAGGCGATGGCGTCCGGTTGATACATGCCGTAAACCGGCCAATTTCGAATGTTGATGGTGTCATCTCGGTCGCTCGCGTCAAGCTCGTTACCGATAAGTCGGTGGTTTTTGAACCCCAGAGACCAGATAGACGTGACCGTGGCGGTATCAACATCGATTTCAACAAAAGCATTGTTTTCCTGCAACGCAACCCAAGCAGTGCTGCCATCGGCTGAGACAGTAACGTATTCTGGTTCGAGATCCTGGGCTACCGTGGCACCAGGACCGAACACGCGCACATCACCCATGTCCGAGCCGTTGAATGCCTGAAAGTTGATCGAGGTAACGTCTGCATCCGTGACGGCTGCTGCGCCAGCTGACATGTCGATGACCGATACTGTGCCTTCAGGATCAACGGTATAGGCACCGTTAGGTTCTCCTTCGTTAGCAACCAGTACTTTGTTGCCATCAGGCGTGAAAGTCACCATGTCTGGCAAGGCGCCAGCCGCTACGGCGCTTAAGAAGGTTCCGTCGGAAGCTTGATAAAATGCCACATAGCCATTGTCTTGTTTCGTGTCGGCTTCGATGGCTACTGCCAAGGTGTTGCTCGCACCATGCAGTGCCACACTGTTTACAGCGCCCAACTCTGATGCATCGCCGACCGCGACTACGTTGCTGGCCACATCCGCTGCGACCTCGAGCGAAGAATCGAAGGTAGGGCTTACTGGTGCCGCCATGCTGAAAATATCAACATTGCCAGACTGAGCGTTGACGACGAAGCTCAATTGGCTGGCAGAATCGAAAGCTACGATTTCTGCAGCACTTTCGTCAAATTCTGCCGCTGGATTGCGCCCGCGACCAAGAAATTTTAATTGGATGGTAGCGCGCTCGTTATCTACACCTGGCGCACCTACCTGTCCCGGCGCACCAGCTGGGCCTGTGGATCCTACTGCGCCATCATCACCGTCGCACGCTACCAGAGCAAACAGAACAGCTACTATCGAAAGTCGAAATATAGAAGGAGTCATTTGAATCTCTTTTAATAAAGTTAGACTCAGATTCTAGGCAATCAGAATTAAGCAATGATTAAACGAGGAAGCCAAATATTAAATGATAGTAAAAACTAGGTTAATAATGCGCCTCAGTCGCAACAGTTTGTAAGCATAAACACCCTTTTTCATCGTTCAGAAAAGTATCGTCATCCCTGGGCGTTGCTTTCAACCCTCTCTTTCCAGGGCGTCATCTACGAGTTAAATGAGTTGAGTATAAAAGCGATGTGAGTCGCCACTAGTTCAGTGGACCATTAACGGACTCACTTCTACCCTACCCACCATCCAATTTCGGCAAAGCTCTACTTTCTTAAGAATCACCTCATCTCCACTCGATATAACCAACGATGACGAGCACATCAAAGTATTCGTTGTTACCCGTGAGCAGTGTCAGTTAAAGCAGAAGCTGGCGAAGACAGATGAGGAGCAAGACTAGGATAAGTACGATGTGCCGCCTGTGATGCGGTAAAGAATAGAGCCACCCACCCTCTATTTCCGACCATACCAGCACCCCAACCCCGGGGCACCTACCGCCTCACAGGAAGGGACTCCTGGTATTGATAGGTATTACTAATGTAGATGCGTTATGTAGCTATAGAACTGTCTAGCGCATCACGGTGTATCTTAACAACGACTTTCTGGTTTCACCTTTAGAGTTTGAAGATAGAGCGTATAGAGATGTTTTTGCTGCGAAGAACAAAAAGACCATTGCTGAGACTCTTGAGCACCGACGGTATGCCGGTCTAAAAGATGAGCTCATCTCTGCTCACCCTAAACCCTATTGATCAGGTCGGCCGGAGCATTGTTTCGGTTTTGGGGAAGGAACAGCCCTGCTTTAAGTATTTGATACTTTTCTAGATAAGTCGGATGGCTCGAATTCAGTCGAAGCACAGTTTTTCGCGCATCCCAGGGATGGGCGTTTATCTCAAGCTGCTCGCCGTTTAACATCGATAGCATGCACGTTGATAAGGTGCTCTTTTGCAGGCTAATCCGCCGCCCGATCTGAGTGGCGGTCATACCCACCTGGCCCCTCAAACAGTTCATTTCCCAAAGTGCTAACTCGACGCAGAGCTGGGACAGAGTGGCGTGTAGACTGCTATCACGTAGGAGCTGGGCATAGTTACCTGACAATCTAATCAATGGATAGGGCGTCCGAATTTGGAAACGATTCTCCGTCTCGAGAAATTCAACCTTGTTGTCAATAAAACAACGGCGATGCGACTCGATGAGAGAACCTCCTGGAAAAAGCCATCCTTTTTCAGCACAGACCCTTTTAGCATCGAACAATCTATCCAACCGACGGCCCACAAATTCTGGCGCCTCTCCAATTTCGCTTGCAATGAATTCACGATCAAAAGGCACTGGATTTTGATCGTCAAAAAAGGCGGCGTTTAAAAACGCTTTTAACCGATAGGCTCTGATGCTCGTTTTCGACGTTTGCATGTTGCGCATAAACCAACACACACTGTCGACAAGGGCCTTCAAATTAACCGCTGCTGCTCCAGCGCTTCGTCCAGAGCGCTGTCTACTGAAGTGAAAATCAGCACCCATGAAACCTCCCTTTCATCCTTGTCTGGTCTGCTGAGGAAATTCCTTTTCCTCGAGTGGAGCCAAGCGATACAGCTTTTTAACTTCAATTCTCTTTTAACGCCAAGCAAACATATACCGCTGTATTCTGCATATCAAGAGAAATAGTCCGGCGTGAGAATGCCGAATGAAGAGCAACGACGACTAGGCTCATAGATTCAGCAGAAACGCGCAGTGATGCACAAACCTTCGATTGCAACTGAACGCTACCAATTTCTGATAATACATAAGCAGGAATTATCCGCGGTTCTCAATGTGCTCCAAGACAGGCAGCAAGTACTCAATAAAGGCGGCGGGGTTCTCTGACATTGGAAAATGCCCGACCCCACCCATCAGGGTAAACGTTGAGCCCGCTATGGCTTCGTGTGCCGCGCGCCCTAACTCGGGTAGACCGCTGTAGTCGTATTCACCCGAGAGAATATGCACATCGATTTGCGCAGTGTCGATGTCAGCGGCGCTCTGTCTTAGGTCATATTCTTGAGTGTAGTAGTTGAGATCCCCGATAAAGCTAGGTGGCCAGCCACTGGCATAGACCCAACTGGTTTCCTTACGGTAGGCCTTGGGTGATTGCGGTGCAATGAGGCCCTCCATCAATCGCGCTTTGTACTGGTTGCCGATTTGAGGGTGCCAGAGTAGCGAGAGGGATTCAGCAGAGCCGCCAATATGAAGCGCCCCTTCAATAGAAATCACTGCCCGAAAGTCTTCGGGATGCTTATGGGCCAAGTCCAGCGCCAGTAATCCTCCAACGGAACAGCCCATAAATACCGGCTGCTTTAATCCCATTAGATTGGCTAGCGCCCGGGGTAATGCGCGAAGCAAGCCCTCCCTAAGTTGATAGTCGTTCGCCCACCAATCCTCCTCGACTGGGGGTATGGATTTTCCGTGGAATGGCAAATCGTAGGCAATCAGCTCAAAGCGATCGGTGATTCGGCGATCATTCATCAGATGCCGCCACTGGCTCGCGTGGCACCCCGCTGTGTGTTGCAAGAGCACGGGAATACCTTGTCCTGCACGTTCAAAATAAATTCGATGCTTCACGCCTTCGACGATGATGTTGGCGTAGTGTCCGGTTACGGATTCAATGCCTTCAGACTCGAGAGCTTCTAGTTTGACTTCTGGCGTAGGCGGTCTTAAGAGCTCGATTGCCCGAGCGATCGCGGGATAGAACTGAGCATGAGCGATAGGGTCTCCCGATCGTTTGAGGCCTTTATTGAGGGACATATTGAACATCGGATCCGAATAAAAACGCTCGGGGACTGGCATCAGTAGACGCGTCCAAACGTCTGAACTGCCGGTGTAAGCCAGTTCGGTGCTGAGATCGGTTGTAGTCGCATCAATGAACTGGCCGTCCGTAAGGGTCAGTCGCCGTATTTCAGAACCTGCATGGATCTTGAAACTCCCGGTCCAATGTCTGGCGGCGAGTAAAAATTCTCCATCCGCCTCGCATCGCGCTCGCCACTGTGCGTTACTGATCAGATCCATAAGCTTCTCCCTTTTCCCTCTGTAAGCCCCGCTCGATCACCCTTTCATCATGCTGGGACAGCGGCTTCAAGTCCAGACATCACAATCAGGGTGATTTAAATTAAAACCCTTTCAAGCTCGATCTGTTAGGCCTCAAGCAAAGGCACTTGCAGTGGCTTTGAGAGAATACACTGGTAGTTTTTCGGCGCTGGACCTTGTCGATCAACGCTGCGTCAATGAACGGACCCAGTGCCTGAAGCAATTAACACTAACTGCAGGGTGCCAGCGATGCGATTACCTCAAAGCGCCTATACATTGGCCATCAAAAATAGATTCAGCAGAAACGCGCAATGACGCAAAAACCTTCGATTGCAACTGAACGCCACCAGTTTCTGCATGACCGATTCCGATCGTGTATTCTTCCGACACGCCTGCAGATTCGCTAAAGGAACCAAGATATGACAGATATGGCTTTTTCTTCCGCCTATGAGCTGATTGCTGCGCTTAAGAGCAAGCAAATCAGTTCCCTTGAACTTACCGACTTGTACATCAACAGAATCGAAAAGTTTGATGGTGATATTAACGCAGTAGTTGTACGCGATTTCGAAAAAGCTAGGGATGCTGCCAAAGTCGCCGATGAAGCGACGGCAAACAATTCAGACCTTGGTCCGCTTCATGGTCTCCCGATGACGATAAAGGAAGCCTATGATATTGAAGGACTACCCACAACCTGGGGCATAGCAGAGCTGCGTAACAACATCGCGCAAAGCGATGCTGCGACAGTACAGCACCTTAAAAAGGCCGGGGCGCATTTCATGGGTAAAACCAATGTTCCGCTCAATCTGGCTGACTTCCAAAGTTTTAATGATATATATGGCACCACTAATAATCCGTGGGATCTAACGAGAACTCCAGGCGGCTCTTCTGGCGGTTCATCGGCTGCATTGGCAGGTGGATTAACAGCGCTGGAAGCTGGATCAGATATTGGCGGATCCATTCGCAACCCTGCGCATTTCTGTGGTGTCTACGGCCACAAACCTACCTGGGGAGTAGTTTCGGATACCGGTCATGCACCTCCCGGGCAAATTGCACCCGCAGACATAGCCGTGGTTGGACCACTAGCGCGCAGCGCAGAAGACCTGGCCTTATCCATGGATGTAATTGCAGGCGCTAACATTCTCGATCTTCCCGGCTGGCAACTCAATTTGCCCAGGCCAAAGAAAACAAAGCTCAGTGAGTTCAGAATAGCTATATGGCCATCAGATGAACGCGCGCCCGTGTCCAGAGAAATCGCTGATAGAGTACAGTCTATCGGTGATCTGCTGGCAAAACTGGGAGCAAAGGTTTCTGATACAGCCAGACCTGACATAGATATGGACAGTAGCTTTGAAACCTATAATAGTTTGCTGTGGGGTGTAATGGCTGCCGGGATGTCTGAGGAAGAGAAGGCTGAGAATCGCTTGCAGAAAGCTCGAAGCGCCGGAACGGGTGACACGTCTATAGAAGCACAAATGACAAACTTCTCGGTACAGGAGCACGGTGAATGGGCATTTCATAACAATCAGAGGCATCAGCTTAGGCGTGCCTGGGCGCAGTTCTATTCTGAATGGGACATATTGCTGTGCCCTCAGGTTGCAACCACAGCATTCCCGCATGATCACAGTGGATATACTGAACGTGCCCTTACTGTTGATAATGAAGAGCAGGACTACTTTCAACAGTTGTTCTGGGCCGGTACCGTTACTGTGGCTCACCTGCCCAGCACCGTATTTCCCACCGGGCTCAGCCAGGATGGGTTACCCATAGGATTACAGGCAGTTGGCGCCGAATATCAGGATTATCTGACGATCGAGTTCTCTCGTTTAATGGCACAGGAAATTGGGGGATTTATACCGCCCCCACGATATAGTTGAATCTGGTGTTTAGTAAGAATAAACACCCTTTTTCAACTTTCAGAAAAGTATCGCCAGCCGTGGGTGTTGCCCGTAATCCCT
>ENA-OQVM01001033-OQVM01001033.1-marine-metagenome-genome-assembly--contig:-NODE-1033-length-39242-cov-19.621320_pt1 | contig 39242 bp, 44 predicted proteins | sample MGYA00237776_ERZ505498 | MGnify/ENA primary metagenome ERZ505498 (study PRJEB26159, sample SAMN06265151) | marine metagenome | isolation source: Helgoland LTER site | place: Germany:Helgoland, sampling...
GCCAGAGCCAGAGCCAGAGCCAGAGCCAGAGCCAGAGCCAGAGCCAGAGCCAGAGCCAGAGCCAGAGCCAGAGCCAGCGCCTGAGTATATACACGCAACGTCATCACCGTCGCGACTAGCAGCACGACGAGCGCGGCGCAAGCTATAGACTGACAGCGTATATACGCGGCCCATATATACGTAAGCTGTTGATTTTTATGCTGATTTGGTACTCTGACGCGAGTGAGTGACGTATAAACGCGATGGCCGGATACGATCCACATATTAAGGTTCCATATATAAATATATATATATACACCCCCATCCCCGTGGGGCGTCGTATAAAAAACCGCCTATAGAAAAATTTTTTAATATATTTAAAAGGCGTCCTATAAAATTTTTTGGTTCCATAAAAAGGACGCACATAATTGACTAATGCCTGTAGCACGTCTAAACTGCTGTCACGCTTTCTATAAGGTTTACCATGTCGCAAATAAAATGTTTAGACGTATTCGGACACTCGATACAAACTCCAAAACGAGTTAAGATATTTGTCGGTGGTAGGGCGTCTACTAAAACTACGTTCGCAGCAGACTATGTTCTGTCGCGTTTACGTATGGGAAAAATATGGTGCTGCTCGCGTGAGTTTCAAAACTCGCTAGATGAATCAGTACATAGGACGCTGTTAGATGAAGCCGAGCGTTGTGGGTGGACGGACGAGTTTAAAGAATCAAACCGCAAGCTAGTTCATAAATCAGGCGGCTATGCTTTTTACAAAGGTTTAGAACGTAACGTAACTTCATTAAAAGGTGTGTTGCAGGGTTTAGACGGTATATGGATTGAAGAAGGTGAAACGCTAAGCGGTGAATCGCTACGAGTGCTAACTGCGTCATTGCGTATGACAGCATTACAAGCCGAGCGGTATTTAAGCGGCGAGAAGACATTGCAAGAATTAGGGATGCCTGAAATTTGGATAACTATGAATCGCCGTTCGCGAGAAGATGCGGTAGCTAAAAAATACCTATCAAGGGCAGAACCTACTTTAGAGGCGTCAGGGTTTTACGAAGACGACACTATTATGGTTACGCAAGCTAACTATAACGACATGCCTGAAAAATGGTGGTTAGGTTCAGGTCTGGAACAAGAACGTAAAGATGATTACGAAAACTTATCTAGGGCAGAGTACAACCATAAATGGAGAGGGCATTATCTTGAAGAAGTCGAAAACTCTATCATACCGCCGGAACATTTTGATGCGTGTATTGACGCGCACAAGAAGCTTAAAATTGAGCCGACAGGCGCAAAAATTATGGCATTCGACCCCAGTGATACTGGTAAAGACTCCACAGGGTATGCGATACGTACCGGAATTTTCTTCTACGACTTTGGCGAGTTTAACGGAGAAAATGGTAATGTGGATACGGGAGAAGGACTTAGACTTGCTAGGCAAGAACGTATTGATTTGTTTGTTTGGGATGGCGACGGCATTGGAGCATTATTACGTGATACCGTAGAACAAGGTTTAGACGGTATCAAATGCGAAACTAGAATGTATCGAGGGTCAGAAACGCCAGACCAGCCTGATTACCCTTATGAAGGGAAGTGGGCAGAAGGTACAAAAACTAATAAACAGATGTTTGTAAACAAAAGAGCGCAGTTTTATACTAAGCTAGCTGAAAGAATGTGGCAGACGTATCGAGCAATAGAAATGGGCGAGTATATAGCACCTGATAATATCATCTCTATAAGTTCAGATATTAAGTTATTGGACAAATTACGCTCAGAAGTGTGTAGAATACCCCGTAAGCACAACAATTCTGGCAAAATTCAGCTTATGTCAAAAGATGAAATGTGGCGTAAGCATAAAATTGTGTCACCTAATATGGCAGATTGCTTTGCAATGGCTATGGAAATACCGGAAATTAGCCTGTCTAAACGCAGTACGCCGGTAGTAACTTTTGATTCTTGGTGGGATTAATGAACTATACTAAACTTGACGAAGTAGTAACCATGCTGCGAGATGCGCAGGGTACACAAAGAGACATGCGTAATGCTGTTAGAGAAGCGCACGACTTTGTTGATAAGCGAGATGGTCAGTGGGAACCGGACATTATCACTCGAATGCGCGGCAAACCTAGATACACAGACGATAGAACTAACCCCATTGTTAATCAAATTGCAGGCGAGCTAGAAAATGCCGAATTCTCAATTAAAATTAGACCTGCTGGCGGAGACGCTACAAAATATCTAGCGCAAACACGCGACGGGCTAATTAGGAATATCAGAAATCTGTCTAACGCAGATTCAATTTTTTCACAAGCTGCACGTAAAGTAGTAAAAGGCGGCTTTGCTGCATGGGTTGTAACGCACGATTATTTTAACGAATCATCTTTTGACCAAGATTTAATTGTAGAACCTATACATGATGCGCACGATAGGGTTTGGCTTGACCCTAATGATTTAACAAATGACGGTTCAGATTCTAAATGGGGTGTGGTACTTCACTACATTACTAAAGATGCTTACGAAGACCAGTTTCCTAAAGGTAAAATGAAATCGCTAGGTACTGATTCTTGGAACAGTTCCTATTATCACAAACCAGATGCTATTACTATAGGGCATTTATACTACATTAAAGAAGAAGATGCTCAACTTTATCTTATGTCTGATGGTAAAGTTCTGCGAAGCACCGATGAAGGCGTAGAAGACGTATTAGATGATTTATTAAACCAAGGCATAACAATAGAAGATGAACGTGACGTAAAACAAAAAATATGTTGCTTTCGTATGTTTGACGCAGGCGGTTGGCTATCTAGCCCTGAAAAAACAGTATTTGATTGTGTTCCAATTGTTCCAGCGTATGGTAATTTTGAAATCACAGAAGGTAAAATTATATATCGTGGCGTAGTAGAAAAATTAATGGACATGCAAAGAGTCCACAACTACGCAGTATCACGTAACGTAGAAGAAGTAGCGTTAGCACCCCGTAAAAAGATTTTTATGACCCCCTCGCAAGCTAAAGGGCATGAAGACTCTATTCGCAGTATGAATACTAACATGAACCCCGTTCAGTTTTATAATATGGAAGGTAATACGCCTCCGCCTTACGAATCGCAAGGTAATCAAGTTAACCCTGCGTTGCAAACTATAATAGGTCAATCCGATGAAGCTATAAGCCGGTCTGCTGGGCTGTTTGCAGCTAATATGGGCGCAAATACGCAGCTACAATCAGGCGTTGCCATAGAAAAGCAGATAGACAGGGGGAATAACGGTACTTCAGTGTATTTTGAAGCTATGGAAGTCGCTATATGTAGAACGGGCGTAATTCTTAACACCGCCATACCTGTTGTTTATGATGCAACTCGTCAGGTTCGTATACTGCGTGAAGACGGCGCTATTGAAATGGCTATTATGAATCAAGTAGTAGTAGACCAACAAACTGGCGAACAGTTTTTATTAAACGACCTAAGCCAAGGTAAATATGACGTAGTGTGCGATATTGGCGCTTCGTATAAAAATCGCCAGCAAGAATCCTCAGAAATGTTTCTTAGGGCAATGGAACGTGACCCAAGTTTGATACAAACAGCCGGCGATATATGGATGAACAACATAAACGCTGTAGGTTTTGACAAAATAGCTGCAAGATTGCGTGGTCAAGCCATGCAAAACGGTGTTATTCCATTTGACCAAATGACCGAAGAAGAATTAGCAGAGGAGCAAGAACGTTCTCAAGAGCCAGAACAACCTAGTGTTGAACAGATAGCAATGGAAATCGAGCAGATGAAAGCGCAAACAGAGCAGATGCGTGAACAAAACCTTGGACAGCTACACCAGATAAAAATGCAAGAGTTACAGGTTAAGTATCAACTTGACCAAGAAAAAACTGAAAGTAAGCTAGCCGTAGATTCAGCTAAAATACAACAGACGCAACAGCGTATAGACCAAGAAGGCAGTAAAGTAGCATTGCAAGCCCAACGTGACCAGTCAGATATGATGATACGTATGATGGAACTGCAAATGAAAGAAATTACTACGCTATCAAATGCGATGGCGCAGATAAAAAATGCCATAGGCGCAGACGTGATAATGTCACCAACAGCGACTCAAGCATACGAGGAATCAGCTATAAATCTTACTGATTCATTAGAAAAGTAGATTTTTTAATCATATAAAGCTAGTATAGTGTTTAAACGTGGTTAGAATATACGTTAATAGTATGGCGACTTGAGCCACAATCAAGGCGACCTGTAAGGGGTAAAAATGTTAGACGAGAATGAAGTAGACCTGCAAAGCGAACCCACAATCGAGCCTTTAGAGGCAGAATTTGAGGAAGTAGTAGAGGCTGCCGATGAACAGCCAGCGGATTCAGAACCCGATAGTGATACCGAACACGAAGAAAAAGCCGGACATACTAATGAACCTACCAATCCTAAAATTGAAGAAAGAATTGGTGAGTTAACTAGAAAACGTCGTGAAGCGGAAAGATTAGCAGACCAGCGGCAGGAAGAACTTGTACGTTTGCAAAGTCATATACTTGACCAGCAAGAACCTAATATTCCTGAGTTACCTGACCCTGATATGGTTAGCGACAGGGAATTTAATGCCGCAGTAATGCAGCGTGACCAAGCGGTTCAGCAACGAGTATCATGGGAACAGCAAAAACAACAATTTTCTCAGCAGCAGCAGTATGGCAATCAACAGCAACAGTTGGCGCAGCAGCAACACATTGCAACAGTAGCTCAAGTTTATACGGAACGTGCCACAAAAATGGGTATTTCTACCGAGCAGCTAACAAAAGCAAGCCAAGTTATAAGCCAAGTAGGTTTAAACGAAGCGGTTGCGATGCACATTTTACAAGATGAAAAAGGCGCAGCTATTACGGCCTATCTTGGAAATAACATCAACGAGTTAATGGAAATTGCATATGCTAGTCCAATACAAGCGGCAATGTATATTGAACAGAAAGTAAAGCCAAAACTGGCTATTACTAATCGTAAATCTAACGCTCCGCGCCCCCCTTCAAAAATAAAAGGTGGGACACCAAGTAAAAGGGATAAATACCCCCTTACTGGTGGCAGAGCAACTTTTGAATAAGGTAATTCATCATGGCTAACAATTTTAACTCCAATACAGTCGAAGACCTAGCACGAATTTTTCTAGAAAAATTTGAAGCTAGTCGCGTCGTAACTAAAACTATTGACACTCAATTAATCCAAGGTCGGTTTACCCCGCGAACTGGCGGTGAAGTAGCAGTAAAACGTCCTCACGATTACAACGAAATTAGCACCACAAACGGTGATATTTCAGCATCTACTAAATCGGATATTATATCTGGTAAAGCAACTGCTACCGTTCAGAACTACATCACTGTAGCTACTGAGTGGGAAAATATCGAAGAAGCTCTTGAATCTGATCAATTAGACTCAATTCTTGCTCCTATGGCTACTCGCGTTGTTACGTCACTAGAAACACGCCTAGCAGCGTATATGCGTAAGAACTGTAACCTTTCAGTTGGTAATCCTGATAACGCTGTTGATGCGTGGTCTGACGTTGCTTACGCAGGTGCTTTAATGCAATCTATCGGTGTACCGATGGACAATGATATTTCATACCTAATGAACCCGTATACCACTACTGCCCTAGCAGACGCGCAAGCAGGTTTAAACGCTAGCGATTCTCTAGTTAAAACAGCGTGGGAACGCGCACAAATTAGTTCTAGCTTTGGTGGCATGAGAGCAATTGGTTGTAACACATTATCAACTGTTGCAGATAACGCTAACCTTACTGATCGTGCTGGTATTGTTGCTTCTAACCCAATCGTTACATACGTTGGCGCTAAAGACACCATGACTCAAGCAATAGCGGTTTCTGGTATGACTACTGCGGGCGTTATTACAGCGGGTTCTATTGTTGAAATAACAGGTCGTTACTATCTTAACCAGTCTACTCGTTTACCTTTCGTAGATAATACGGGTTCTCAGGTTAAATTCCGTGGTGTAGTTACAGAAGATGTAACACTATCGGGCGGTGCAGGTACAATTATCATAGCTGGTGCAGGTATAAGCGAAACTAACGGTCAGTACAACAACATTAGTGCGCCTATCGTTACTAATGATGTAATTACTGTACTCGGTACTGCTGGTTACACTGCTCAACCTAACTTGTTTTTCCATAAGCAAGCGTTTGGTATGGCTACTGTTAAGCTACCTAAGTTGTACAGCACTGATACTGTTGCTACTACAGAAGACGGATTTTCAATTCGTGTTTCTAAGTACGCAGACGGTGATGCTAACACGCAGAAAATTCGTTTTGATTTGCTACCAGCATTCGTTACGTTTAATCCTTTCTTCGCTGGATTAGGCTACGGCTCTTAAGTCTCCAAGCAAGTTTGCCCCCTTTTAGGGGGCTTTTTTTAATTGTGAGAGAAACATGAAAAAAATTAAAATGTACAAATCAGAAGGTCGTGAAATAGAAATTAACGACGCCGAAGATGCTGCAAAAACAATGATGTTAGATGGGTGGCGTTTATCTCCTGTGGAAGAAACAAAAGCTAAAGCACCAAGACGAAAAAAACCATTAGCTAAAGAGGTGTAAATTATGGCCGTAACGTTAGCAAAGCAAGCTATTGCAGCAGCACACAAGCTATATAAAGCTAAAAAAGCACTAGACAAAGTTAAAAAAGCTCAAAAAGACGCCGACAAAGCTGCTAAAACTATTAAAAAAGTTAAATCTAAACCAGTGGATAAAGTAGGTTCTAAGGCAGAGCAGAGTGTTCAAAAAATGAACTCTCAACGTACTAGAGATAGCACAGTTAAAAAAGGCGTAAAGAAAGAGGCTTTAAGAAAAGCCGACGAAGAATTTAAAAAAGTAGGGGCTTTTAAGGGTTTATCTAAGTACCCTGCGCGAGATGTTTCAAATCGTATAAACAACCCTAAACTACAAAATAAGATTAAAGCCAAAAGAACGCAACGCGAACTTAAATCTGTAGAAAAACGCCGGAAGCGAGAAAATAAAACAAGCTCCGGTACAAAGTATACTGTGGAGTAAATTATGAAATCTTATGATTACGGTGTATCGGGGTTAAATGTAGATTTTGAAGATGCTTTAAAAGTCAAAGCTAAACGTGATGCAAGTAAAGCTAAAAAGAAAAAAGAAAAAGACGCCATAGAAAAAGCTAAAAAGAAACTAGCCGCCGACGTTAAAAAGAAAATAAAACCCCCTAAAAAAGTTAAACTACCTAATTTTTCAGTAGGTACGTTGGAGTAAAACCATGCCAGAAACAGCGGGAGCAATTATTCGTGACGCTTTAACTGAACTTACGGTACAAGCGCAAGAACAGACTCTACCAGCAGTTGATTTAAACACCGGCATACGGTATTTAAACAGGATGATGGCGGCATATGACGCTGTGGGTGTAAAATTAGGCTATACTAAAGTTAATTCACCTAATGACGTTGTAACAGTTCCAGAAGGTGTTAATGAGGGTATGGTGTTTAATTTAGCTATGCGACTTGCAAGCGGTTATGACATCCCTGTTAGCCAATCTTTAGTTAGGTCAGCTAATGAATCCTTAAAAACAATGGAAATAATAGGCGTTAAAATTGGAAACTCCAATTTTGGCGGTACTTTACCAATAGGCAGCGGAAACGAAGGGTCAAGCGGTAGCTATTTAAGAAACCCGTTTTATCCAGATTGTTGCGAAGATATTAATGAGTGCTAAAAATGGGCTGTAAAACTATACCTGAACAACTAGCGGTAGCTTTAGGAAAAAGCACCGTAAATAACTCGGATACTTTCCCCGTTGTTACAAATGACACGCTTTATAGGGTGACTATTGGTGATTTATCTACTTCTTTAGGGCTTACTGGCGCTATAACAGGTTTAAACGCTGGCGGAGCAACTCCGGTACTTACAGGTGTATCACCAAGTTACAGTATTAGGGGTGTAGTAGGGGAGCAAGGTATCAGTACCAGCGTAAACCCCAGCGGTTCTATAACTCTATCAGGCCAGTTTAATAATGCCGGTAATACAAATGATGGCGCGGAGCTTATTAAAAACCGTACAGCCGCAGTTATTGAGTTTAGACGTCTTTTTGCAGGGCGAGGAATATCCATAACTCAAGAATCTGATAAAATTATAATTGATAACTCAGAAGTTTCTTTATCTAACAATACAAGAATAATTAGCTCACTGTCAGATTTCCCAACACCCGTAGCTGGCGTTATAACGCTGCAAGACAATATCAATTATTTTTTAACCGCCGATATTTCAACGAGCAACAGGTTTGTACTTGGCACTAATACTGTTGTAAGCGCAGCCGATAGTTTTAATACAACACTAACGTACACTGGAACGGGTGATATGTTCACGTTTTCCAACGGTCTTGCGGGTGTTAAAGAAATTGGAATTAATTGCGCAAACGGTACTTTTTTAAATACCGCCGCAGTAGCAACAGGTAATTTATTGCTAAGATGGATTTTGTTTTATCAAGTCAAAAATTTAGGTAGTTTAAATTCTCCCGCAACTGGCATTTATAATGTTTTTATACAGTCACACACAGGCCAAGGGTTTACAGTTGGTGCAGTAGCCAATAGACGTTTAAATATAGATTCATTTACTGTGCAATCCACAACAAATGCAACATCAATTTTTGCTGACTTAGGGTCTGCAACTTTTACATCTTTAAACATTGCAAACGTTAACATTGCAAGCAGCGTGGCAGGCCAAAAGTTTTTAAAGGGTGCGGCATCTGGCGCTAATTTAGTAGCGGGTGTGATTGGTTTTATTTCTCACAATACAATTACTGGTGGCATGATTGGTTTAGACACTGTAACTGTAAATGATGCAGGTTGGGACTTTCAAAACAACAACAAAATATCTGACACACGACCAGTTGCGCTTACCTATTTAAACTCTTCGGCAACTACAGCAATATCAACTGTAAATACTCCGGTTGTTGTTAACGGGTCTTTTACGGCTGTTGAGGCATCTTTGTTCACTACAAATGTAAACGGTAGGATTACGTACAATGGTGTCAGACAACATAATTCAGATATAACAGCATCAATAACATTTAAAAGTGCTTCAGGCACACATGATTTTACATTTTATACTGCTAAAAACGGTGTGGTTATTTCAGGGTCGGGAGTTATGCAAGAAGTTACTGCAACAACAACTGCAAACGTGTCTTTGATTTGGGATTTACCATTAAATACAAATGATTACGTTGAAATTTGGGTTGAAAATAATGATAATTCTAATAATGTTACGATTGAAAATATAGTTTATAGGATCAAATAAATGGCTAACGTTACGATTGACGTGGGGAACGGATACTACGAATCAGATTCATTGCCGTTTGCTAATCAACGATGTGTCAATCTTTACCCTAACTACCCGCAAGCTCCTGCGTTATCAAGCACTAGTTTATTTGAAGTGCAAGGTATTGAAGAAGTGTTAACGACTAGTCGTAATGCAGCAGATTCAAATCGAGGGTCGTGGGTGTTTAATGCGGTTCCTTTTTTTGTTAATGGAGATTTTCTATATCGTTTAGACCGCTCAGTAGGTTTTGGTGGCGCAGTTAGCTATAAAATAGTAACTTTAGGGGAAATAGAAGGTACGGGCGCGGTTTCTATGTCCGATAACGGGCGTCAATTAATAATTATAGACAGCGAAGGTAATGGACATATATACCAACCTACCGCAAATCCTCAATTACAAAGTATTACTGACGCAGGGTTTCAAGCTAACGGTATTCCTAAACGTGTCGTATTTATAGATTCATATTTTATAGTTACTACAAACCAGAAAAAAGCTATTATTTCCGCTCCTAACGACGGCACTGATTGGAACGCGCTTGATTTTATAAGCGCCGAAGCTGACCCTGACGAAATAGTAGCGCCATTTGTATTTAAAAATCAACTATATTTATTAGGTGCTGAAACTACAGAAACCTACCGTAATATAGGTGGAGCGGGCGTTCCTTTCCAGCGTATAAACGGGTTTGTTTTATCTCAGGGTTGTATAGCTCCAAATTCTGTACAGTCAATAGGTAATAAAGTTTTATGGGTTGGCAATGGGGCTAATGAACAGCCTGTAATATGGTTGTTTAATGGTTCAGAACCCCAAAAAATAAGCTCCACAGCTATAGATACTAAAATACATGAGTTATCGGAAGAAGAAGTTTCTAATATATATAGTTGGTCATATTCTTTACGGGGGCATGAATTTATAGCTTTTACAGCTAGTAATTGGACTTTTATATTTGATACGGCTACAACTAAATGGCATGAAAGGGAAAGTGAAACTAGGGATACTAGAGGATTTAGAATAACAAAACCATGCCGTATTCGTACAGTCGTAAGTGCGTATAATGAATTGCTTGTAGGTGATTCTGAAGATGGTCGGATAGGTTTAATAAAAGCAGGCGTTTACAAAGAATATGACGAGCCGTTAATTAGCTTTTTTACTACGTCGCCACTGTATGATATGGGGAATAGCTTTAGCCTACCTAGCATAGAAGTTTTATGCGATTCTGGAGTTGGAAATTCTGATGCGCCTAACCCTGAAATTAGATTAGAAGTTAGTAGGGACGGGGCGGTATTTGAAAACCCTAGAACGCGCTATCTAGGTGCTGTAGGCGATAGAAAAATACGCCAGATATGGTATAAAAACGGGCGCGTAAGCAGGTATTGCATATTTAAAGTTACGGTTAGTGACTTTGTAAAAAGACGTTTTTTTGGGATGGAACTTACGTATAAACGGGGGCTTGGTAGTGGGCAAGGTTAGCGGGTTACCAAAGACACGTATTTTTTTTGATGATTACGGTCTTTTAAATACTGAAGGGCGTGTAGCACAAGAAGAAATAGAAGCTAGAATCCCAATTACCGGAACTGGAACCCCAGAAGCTATAATAGAAGCTGAAGCTGGCGCTACATATTATGATTTATCCGCCGGCACAGGCGCTATAATATACATAAAAACGGCGCAAGCCGTAAACGGTGATAGGACAAAAGGATGGATATTAGCGTAGAACGTATTTTTGATAAAGAAACTATAACAAAGTGCATAATACCATTATTTGATGATATCGTTGAAGATGGTACAGGCATAAACGCTTTAGACGGTTATGTTGACGTGTTAAAAGATTTGTGGGTTTCTATACACGCAGGGGTTGATCTAGTAGGTGTTGTACAATTTAAACCTTACAACAGAACTATGTTAGAAATTCACCCGTTTATACAAAAGCCGTTTAGAAAATATAGTGAAAAAGCTGGAAAAGCGTCTTTAAAGTATGCTAGCACTCACGCGCCTAAAATGTATAATAGCATCATAACTAACATACCGGCGTCTAAACGCTACGCATCCTTATTTGCACGTAAAATAGGGTTTAAAGAAATAGGCCGTTATAAAGACGGGTTTTTTAAAGATGAGGCGCACTGCGACATGGTGTTGTTTCAACGAGGTATATTCTAATGAGTGCAATAACAGACGCAGTTTTTGGGGGTAGCGCAAAAGACGCTTCTAAAGCGCAAATAGCAGCAACCGAAAAAGGTATGGTAGAGTATAAAAAAGGTATTGCGGACGCAAAAACCGACATTAATAAATACTCTGGACAAGCTACTGATTCTCGATTACAGCGGACGCAACAAGCTTTTGATGTTATGGGGCAGGGGTTTACCCCCGCTTTAGATACTATGAATCAAGGCAATATGCAAGCCCAGCAAACTTTATCTGGGGCAGCGCCACAAATGCAAAATGCTATTCTCGGTAACGCCGTAGACTACAGTAGTTTACAGCCACAAGGGATAAACTTTGACGCACAATCGTTTTTAGGTGGTATGCCTAGCGTATACGACCCAAACACAAATTCTACTCAGCAACCCCCAGCTACACCGCAGCCTCCATCAAATTTTGACATTTTTAGTGAAGCAAACAACTTACCAACTTCGCAGCCTGCGCCTCCAGAAATTTTAAACAATATTTTAAACCCTTATCAGCCATCAAATTATAACAATTTATTAACTAATGGTACTGCTGCAATGGGTGGCGGGTTCCAGCAATCTCCAAATTATGCTGATTTACCAATGGGTGGTGGAATGGGTGGCGGTGGAATAGGTGGTGGGGGTGGTAGTGCTAGCGGAATAGGAATGGGTGGCGGGATGGGTGGCGGAAGTTCTCTTAACGGTTATCGCGGTAACTACGATTCAATACAACCAAGCACATTACCGTATAACCCAACAACGTTTACCGCACGATAATTAAACGACTTATTAGGATAAAACTATGTCTGCATTACCACAAAGAGGCCAACGAGGTTATACCGGCAATATGCCTTCACCAACAAATATGATGCGCCAGCCTAACCAAATGCCGCCACGCGGAATGCAAAATGACGCAAATTTAAACAGGCCACAAATTGGGCAGCAATCTCCAAACTATGCTGATTTGCCGAGGGTGGGTAGCACCCCCCCTGCGCAATTCCAGCAATCTCCAAATTATGCTGATTTACCAATTTCTAGAAGCCCAATAGCTCAAACTCAACCGCAGCCTACTCAGCAATATGGGCTAGGCGGTAGTGAAGCCGCGTTACAGGGCGCTTTAGGTGGGGGTTTAAACATACTACAACAAACTACGGGCGATGCATTAGGACAGCTTGGTGGTGCTAACAACCAAATAAATAATTACTTAGGTCAAGGGCAGCAAACTATTCAAAACGGTTTAAACCAAGGACGTAACGATATTACTGGCGCGTTTGGGCAATCTCAACAAATGTTAGGCCAAGGTGTAGGTATGCTAGGTCAATCAGGGCAGACGGGAGCGGGGCAGATACAATCTGGCGTAGACCAAGGCATGGGGGCATTAAGACAAGGGGTTGGCGCATTAGGCCAAGCAGGACAATTTGCTCAAGGGGCTTTAAATAACGCAGGGCAACAGGGCATGGGCGCTCTAGACCGAGGCTTTCAACAAGGTATGGGGGCATTAGGGCAAGGCGTAGACATGTTAGGTCGGTCAGGCCAACAAGGGCGAAGCGACTTAATGGCTGGAAACCAACAAGGCATGGGGGCTTTAGATCAAGGCTTTCAACAAGGTATGGGGGCATTAGGGCAAGGCTTGCAACAGGGCATAGGTGCTTTAGACCAAGGTGTAGGTATGCTAGGTCAATCAGGGCAATATGCTCAAAACGCGCTTAATCAAGCCGGTCAACAAGGAATAGGAACTATAGGGCAAGGTTTAAACCAAGCTAGGAACGATATAGGGCAAGGCGTAGGAGCTTTAGGACAGGCTGGCGGACAGGCTCAAAATTACTTAGCTAATGCTTCTGGTCAAGGTTTTGGACAATTATCGTTAGCTAATCAACAACTATCGCAGCGTTTAAACGCTGGCGGTCAAATGGCACAAGACGCAACAAATCAAGGTTTAGGGCAGTTAGGTAACGCTAATACGGCTTTACAACAGGCGGGGGGTCAGGGTGTAAATGCGTTAGGCCAGTCGCAGCAGCAAGCGCAAAGTATGGTAGCGCAAGGACAAAACCAACTATCCAGCGGTGCTGCTCAAGCCAATAAACAGTTACAAGCAGCAGGGCAAGCTGGTACAGCACAATTTGAAAATGCGCAGCGATTATTATCAGGCTCTCAACAAGCTGTGCAGTCGCAACTTGCAAACGCGCAAGGGCAAGCAGGCCAGCAATTACAACAAGGCGCATCCACCATAACAGCGGGAGCATTGGAAGGGCAAGGGCAATTATCTCAAGCGCAGCAGCAAGCCGCAGCACAGTTAGGGCAGGGGCAGGCGGTTATAAATCAAGCAACGCAAACAGGTTTAAACGCTATACAAAGCGGTTCGCAGTTAGCTCAGAATCAGCTAGGGCAAGGACAGCAAGCTATAACTAAAGGCCAACAACAAGGCCAACAATCATTGCAGCAGGGTGCGCAAGCTATAACTAGTGGGCAAGAACAAGCGCTAAACCAGTTAAACCAAGGGTTTGACCAAGCACGTCAAGATGTTGACCCCTATACGCAAGGCGGTTCGCAAGCTAACCAGCAACAGGCAGCTTTATCAGGTGCTTTAGGTGGTGACGCTCAGAAACAAGCTATGGACGCCACACTTAATTCTCCAGAATTTGATTTTATTCGTGAACAGGGTAGGAGAGAATTATTAGCTAACGCAGCCGCTACAGGTGGCTTAGGGGGTGGTGAAGTACAGCGGGATTTAGCCAGATTTGGGCAAGGGCTTGCATCTCAACAATTAGGGGCGTCGTTTGACCGTCTAGGAAGTGTTGCAGGGCGTGGGCAGCAAGCCGCTTCACAATTAGCCGGTTTATCAGGACAGCAAGGGCAAGCGGCATCTGGGCTTATAGGGCAAATGGCGGGGCAACAAGCTAATTTATCAGGGCAGGGCGCATCATTGGCGCAGCAAGCCGCTAGCCAAAGTGCTAATTTATCGCAATCTGGTGCTAATTTATCGCAATCGTCAGGGGACACGGCTGCTAATTTATTGCAAAGTGGGGCAGGTCAGCAGGCGCAATTATCAGGGCAGGGCGCTAGTACCGCAGCACAATTAGGGCAAGCAGGTGCTAATTTAGCGGCGCAAGCAGGTACAAACGCAGGGAACTTAATAGGACGCGGGGCTGATATAACTGCTCAATTAGGCGGGCAGGGTGCTTCTCTAGCGCAAGCGTCAGCAGCGCAACAAGCGCAATTAGGTGGGCAGGCGGGGCAGCTATTAGGGCAATTAGGGCAAGCGGGCGCAGGTATAACCGCCGATTCCGCAGGAAGGCAGGCGTCACTCTCGCAAGCCGGTGCTAACATAGCGCAGCAGGGCGGGCAGAACATATCTAACCTCATGCAAAATGTAGCCGGTCAGCAAGCTAACGTATTTGGGCAGGGGGCAGGTTTATTAGGGCAGTTAGGCCAAACTCAAGCTGGCATTCAGCAAGCTGGGGCAGGGATGCAGGCACAATTAGGGCAGGCTGGCGCTAACCTTTCTGGGCAGTTAGGGCAGGCGCAAGCAGGAACAGCCGGTGATATTGCAAGGTCGCAAAGCGGTTTATACGGTCAACTAGCAGGCGCTACAGGGCAAGCAAGTCAAGCTCAAGCTAATTTGTTAGGTCAGGTTGGGCAAGCTCAAGCAGGCGCGGCGACAGACATAGCCAGAGCGCAAAGCGGGCTTATGGGTCAGGGCGCTAACTTGGCAGGCCAGACGGCACAAAGTCAAGCTAACTTGGCAGGCCAAACGGCACAAAGTCAAGCTAACTTGGCAGGCCAAACAAGCCAAGCTTTAGCCGGTAATGCTGCTGATATAGCCAGAGCGCAAAGTGGGCTTATGGGTCAAGGCGCTAACTTGGCAGGCCAAACGGCACAGGGTCAAGCTAGCCTAGCAGGCCAGATGGGGCAAGCTCAAGCAGGAGCAGCAGCAGATATAGCTAGAGCGCAAAGTGGTTTATACGGGCAAGGTGCAGGGATGGCGGCGCAGGCTGGTCAATCTCAAGCTAATTTAGGGTCTAATATAGCTGGGCAGCAAGCTAACCTTATGGGGCAAGGTTCTGGGCAAGCTATGCAAGCTGGGCAAGCGTTAGGCGGTTTAAGTGCTAATGCGGCTAACGCGCAGAGCGGTCTATACGGTCAGCAAGCAAATTTAGCTGGTCAGCTAGGTGGGCAGGCAGCTAATATTATGGCTGGCGCAGGACAGCAGGGCGCTAACATGACAGGTAGCATAGGGCAGCAAGTAGCAAGTGATAGAATGCAAGCAGGTCGTGACATAGCCGGTCAATACCAAAATACGGCTAATCAAATGGCTAACTATCAAAACCAGTTAGGTCAAAATTATAGTAGTCAAATTGGCTCATTTAGCAATAACTTAGCTAATATGCTAAGTGGCTTAGGTGGTGGGGAAGCAGGACAGAACATGCAATTAGCGCAATTAATGGCTAATTTAGGTGTCGGTCAGGGTACTCAACTTTCTAATATGAACAGCGATATGGGGGCAGCTAGAGCAGCAGGAATTACTGGGCAAGCCAATGCTATTAACAATACACTAGGGACGGGCATATCAGCCGCTATGATGATGTCAGATAGACGTTTAAAAACAGACATACAAAAGCAAGGTGATTTCCGTGGCTTACCATTTTATGAATGGAAATGGAAAGATATAAGTGGGCTGGCAGGTAAAGGGTTCGGATTTATGTCCGATGAAGTTAAAAAATTAGTACCTACTGCGGTAGTTCGCGGGGCAGACGGTTACGACCGAGTAAATTACGGTGAGGTTTTCAATGGCTTATAATTACAACGTATCAGGTTTAAACGTAGATTTTGGCGCTTTAATGGCGCAGAAAGCTAGAAAAGAAGCCTACGAAGAAGAAAAAGAATCGTCGCGGCTGGCTAGGGAAAGGGAACTAAAATATAGTAACTTGTATAATGAGTATGAAAAAACTAAAAACCCTACCTTGCTGCGTAGTATGTCGCGTTTAAACCCCGTACAAACCAAACAAATTTTAGATATAGATGAAAAATTAGGTGAGCAAGAAAAAGCAAGTTTGTCTAGCGGAATAATTGAGTCTAAAGCAAATTTTACGGCGGGTAATGTAAAACAGAGTAGGCAATTTTGGCTAGATAGAGGCCAAATTTTAAGTGAAAATAACTCGGACTCTAGTTTTACTGCGCCAATAATAGAAGCCGCCTTAAATGGCACTGATGAAGAATTTGAAAAAGTGCTTAATATTGGTTTTAATACTGCTAAAACGATGGGTGTAATACCCCAAGGTGATGATGAAGAAATAGGCGATTATTTTGACGATGATGGTAACGAGTATAGTAGGTTTTACAATAAAACTTACGGGGTTACTAACGACGTACTTACTGGTAGAACACTGGAAAGTATTGAAAAAGAAAATATTCTTAAAAACGCCGGAAAAACTAAAGCTGGTCGTCCTGCTGACAGTAGAGACCTTAACAAAGAACTAAGCGTAATGCGTAGTAAATACATAGAAAATTCTAGTACTACAAACGCTAGGGCATCGCAGGCGGCTAACATAGCAACTCAATTAAAGGAACAATTAAAAAATGGCATTCCTACCGAGCGTAGCGGGACAGTAGGTAAAGTTTTTGACCAAGTTCTTGGTTTAGTGGGTAAAGAAGACGCATTAACTTTCTTACGAACTGAAACTAAAAACTTACTTGCGAACGAGTTAGTATCTATGCTACCTAAAGGCGCGGCATCTGATAGAGATGTGGCAATAATGGCGGCGGCGTTACCTGACGCATACGCTAACCCTGACCAACTTTTTAAATGGTTAGGGGCGTATGATCGCGTTAGTAAAAAACTAGCTGACGCATCAATGTTAAAAGCTGAATGGATAGAAACTACAGGAAGCGGGATAGTATCTCCAGTAGATACTAATATGCGCGGGATAAAAGTTGATGTTGGAACTAGGTTTGACCAATTCTATAAACGGTATGAAAACAAACAAGAAAAAGAGCGTAGGGAAGCGGAAAAAAGAGAAACCGATTTAGGTAATCTGTTCGGTACATCTTCTGGGGTATCTACGGAAGTATCTTCTGGGGTATCTACGGAAGTATCTGCTAGGGCTATGGCGGAGTACGGTATAGAACTATGAATACTATAGATGAGTATAAAGCCGCACTCGCTAAGTCAATCGTTAGAAACGATAAGGTAATGAGTGACAAAATAGCTAATAAAATACGGGAGCTTGAAGCCGCACCCGCACCCGCACCGACTCCGACTCCGGCATCAACACCCGCACCCGCACCCGCACAGCAAGATTTACTTAATGTAATACCCAAGCGGGAACAACGCCCTATGCCAATCGCGGGGAGGCAAAATCTTTTTAGTGAAGTTGCAAACGCTGGTATAGACGCTGTTGAAGGGGTAGTAGGGGGTCTAGACGCAGGGCAAGCATTTGGTAGGGATATTGCAGGGAGTTTAGGCTCGGCAGTGTATCAAATGCAGCAGGGGTTCCTAAAAAAACTTGGTGTTTATGATGGTAAAGCTTTAAATGTACAAGATGAATTACTCTTAAAAGGTGCGGAAGATGTTAAAAAGTTTTTAACGGCTGAAGTATTCACAGAAGAAGGGCAAGAATTTAAAAGCGCGCTATCTGAGTACATGATGAGTAATATACAAGGTACGCCTATAGAGGACGGCATGAATTTTATAGGTGAAAAAGCCGAAGAATTTAAAGAGTTTTTAACTGACGCAACAGGGTCAGAAGTATATGCTAACGCTATCTTAGGAGGTGGGGAACTTGGCGCAGCCGCACTTGGTGCTTCACTTGCAACTAAAGGTTACAAAGTAGGTAAAGATGCTACGTTTAGGGATGTACGAGAAACCGCAATACGTTTAGACAACAACGTATTTAACGTAGATAAAATGAAAGAGCTAACAGACATTGCGTATAAAGAACTTGGAAATGTAGATGTTAAACAAGGTACTTTTACCAAAGCTATAAACTATGCGACGAATAATATGCCAGAGTCGGATGTAGCAGGTATATCATCATTTATAGAAACAGAACTTAAAAAACTAAATACCGCCAATAAAATAAGGTTGAAAAAGTTCGGTTCAAATTACAACGAACGTTTTAGCGATATAACTAACTTTCAACGTGCTTTAGAAACGCGAGCGCAAAGTATCGGCAATGGTAACGAAGCTTACGCTTTAAATAATATGGCGCAAAATTTAGATACTTTTATGTTTGATACAAATTTTATAGATTTTAAAAAGTTTGGTTACTCAGACATAGGGAAGGACAACGCCAAAAAATTAAAAGCTAACGCGCAGCGGTTATCGGGGCAGGTAATACGGACTCGGCAGATACGTAATGCCTTAAATAATGCGGCCAGTTCTACAGGTAGAGCTGTTAAAAATTATCAAACTGAAATGGAAAAAATACTTAAAGACCCCAGTAAGAATAGATTTTACACTCTCCGTGAACGGGAAATAATGAAGGATATAGTTGGTGGTGCGCCCTTACGTGCGGATGGTAAGTTGCCAGACGAAAAAGTTACAGGGGAGAGATATGATAAAAGTGATGCGGCTATGCAAAAAAGCGATGCACGTAGGGAGGAATCAAGTAATTACGTTAGGTCTTTTGGGGCGTTTGCTAATGAGGGGGATGGAAATTTAGTGTTTCTAGCTAAATTAGGGCGCGCTGTAAATACAACGTTTAGACAAGTTGCTTCCGTACAACCCGCTCGTTTTATAGAGGGTTTATACAAACGCCGCAAACAAAATTTTGGAAAAGCTTACACTAGTTTAGCAAACCAAGTTTTAGCTGGAAAAAACGGCCAAGAAATTATTATGCGGTATTTAAAAGCAGTGCCAATAAAAAAACGGGATATGAAAGAACTTGGCGAATTACTTGCTATGGGCGATATTGATTTGCAAAATATAAAAGTTGAAAAATTAACATCGAAAATACAAAAAGAATCTGTAGAATACGCTCGCGGATTACGTGTTTTAGGTGCTGCGTTTGGGCAAGAAGCTGCTACTTTAGGGTCGCCTCCGCAGGACGAAGAAGAAGAAAATAAACGTAACACGCCGAGCTATAACGAACGGTATATGCAACTCGAAAGACAAATGAGGTAATGAAATGAGCAGATTTACTAACCCAATACCGCAGTTTATCCTAGAGAATGGCGATTTAGCGGCTGGCGGAACTTTATCACTTTATGAAAGTGGTACAAACGTACTATTAAGTATATACGCTGACGTAAACGAAAGTACGCCTATTGCTAACCCCGTCACTCTTGGAAGCAGGGGTGAAGTACCTAATATTTTTTATAGTTTGTCGGCTAGGGCTGTGGTAGATGATGCGGCAGGCAACCAAATTTTTGACGTAGACCCTGTAGGTGGTACTACCGCTAGCGGGGCTTACCAAATATGGGACAGCAATGTTGTTTATAGTGTTAACGATATTGTTTTTGGTAGTAATAGCGAACCGTATATATCACTTACAAACCAAAACGAAGGTAATGACCCTACTTTAGACGCTGGTAATAACCAGTTTTGGACAGAGTTACTTGAAATAAAATATTGGAATGCCCAAGAAATTTACGCTGTTAACAGTTTAACTTTCGAGAGTGGTGTTATATACCGAAGTACCATAGCATCTAACGCAGGAAATCAACCGTCAACAGACGGCGCGAATAATTGGGTTAGTATAGCTGATGCCGCCGTCGTAGTGTACGACAACACATCATCAGGGCTACTAGCAGTTACAGGGCAATCGGCCATTGATGAAATTGTAGCACTCATTAACAATTTGCCTAGTTCTGTAGTGTATAGAGGTCAGTTGGATGTATCTGCTGGAAATTCAGCTTTACCAGCAGCTCCACAAAATGGTGATTTATACGTTATTGCGGTTGGCGGCACTATTACTGTTTCAACTGCCGGAGCAACACCTGTTTTAACTGCTGTAAATGTCGGTGAGCAAATTATTTACAACGGAGATGATTCGCAGTGGGATTTGATATCATCTGTGCAGCAAGCTGCAACTGTCAGCTACAATAATGCAGCCAGCGGCTTATCAGCAACTAACGTGCAAAATGCAATTGATGAAGTTGAGGGGCGAATTGATACGACTGAAACCAATATTGTTAATAATGACAATGACATTGCAACTAACGCTGGGAATATATCGGCGAACGCTAACAATATAGTCACCAACGCCAGCAACATAATCAACAACGCCAGTAATATAGCGGCCAATACTAGTAATATAGCGACTAACACCAGCGGGATAGCGACTAACACCAGTAATATAGCGGCCAATACCTCATCTATAGTAGCAATACAAAAAACATATTTATCTGCCACTACTCAAACATTTGGAAGATTGGCTGTTAACACGTATATACAGCATGATAACTGGTCTGGCTCAAGCGCAAGTTATAACCTGATAACAACAGATTTTGAAATTGGTGATAGAGTTTATATACACAGACAGTATACCGAATCTGGCACAACTACTATAAACGTGCAAACTCCAAATGTTATTATTTTGCCTGACAAAACCAGCAATAGAGTTCAAACGCTTGAAGCCGCAGGTATAATTAGATTAATAAAAATTAGTGCAACAAGTTGGTCTGTTTCAGCAGGGTAAAATTAACGAGAGGATATTAAAATGTCAGGAACTTTAGATAGTTTAGTTGAGGGTGGCGGATCACCATTAGTACCTGTAGCGCATGTTTCAGCGCTAATAGGCGCAGGGGCGACTGGCACTTTATTGTCAGTAACCGCTGGCGCGGGTCAGTATATAAAATTAAATGAATTAATAACATACGATACTGGAGTTGAGACTGGGCTTACATTTACTGTAAATGGGGTTGCATTATTTACCAACGATATTTTGATTGATTACACGCCAAGCAGTCAATCAGTTAACTCCAATTATTTTGCTGTGTCTCGGTCATATGCGTCAAGTTCTATTTTCTACGGGTTTAATATCCTACCATCTATTTTTTGTACGTCTTTTTCATTAACGCATCCATCTGGAAACACTCTTAGAAGCATCAGATACGCTTACGACATTTTGGAGAAAATATAATGGTGACGTACATTGAAGTGGGCGGTGCGTGGGTTGAAGGCAATCCAGTTGACAAGCAAAAGATTAAAGTGGTTGGTGCGGGCGGTTTTGAGATGATAACTTACTACTCAGAACCGAAAGAAATTGAAGTTAATTCTGAAATTGAACCGCCAGAGTAATGTATACTGAACGCTAGTTGACAAGAGGTTTAAACGGTGTTTAATCGTGGTAATAATTGGGTTAATGTTGGTAGCCGTTTCTTTCGGCATTTTAATAAACGAGGCGCATGATAATGTCGTTAGAACAAATCACTGCTACACAAATAAAAACACAAAAAAATAAAATTGGAGTGTGCCATGATTAACAACCTAGTTAAATCACTTGTTAGCGATATTGTTAGCGGTCTTGCTGATGCTCATGTAGATAGCACTGAATTACTTAAGAACAATACCTTCACTGATAACGCTAACGCTCGACAGTATCTTGTCTCAAGTAAGGGCTGGATTATTACTGATGGAGGTGCAGTATGATAACTAAATTAGCAGGATATTATTCAATTGGCGGCAACCCAGTTGCAGTAAGTGACGGTTTAGAAGTATCTTTTTCAGATGGTAAAGAACTGATTACATACGCAACAGAAGCAGAGTTTCTAGAAGCATTTCCAGAATTAGCAGGTGATGAATAATGTCATTTATATTTAAAATAACTACTACAACATCGCCACAAAGTTTCACCATACCCTGCCACAACTATGGCGCATTTAACGCAACAGTTGACTACGGTGACGGGACGGGTTCACAAACTGTCACAGCGTACAATGATTCAAATTTAACGCACTCCTTTACTACAGCGGGTCAGCATACAATAACAATTGACGGCACGTTTCCAAACATTCGGTTTGTCAATGATGCAACTAGCGCAGCACTTGTTGATGAGGTAGTTGATTTGGGTGATGTCGGGTGGCTTATGCTATACGCAGGGTTCGAAGGCTGTACAAATTTAACATCGTTTAGCACAGGCACATCAAACACAGCTAATAATACTTTTGCTCAATTAATGTTTAAAAACTGTGCAAGTTTAACATCTGTAGATTTAACTAATTTTGATACATCCAATGTCACCGGTTTTGATAGTATGTTTCGTGGCTGCGCAAGTATAACAACGTTAGATTTAAGCAGCTTCGATACTTCAAACGTCACCAGTATGAATTTAATGTTTTACTTTTGCCCAAACTTAACAACGTTAGATGTGAGTAGTTTTGATACTTCAAGCGTAACGAGTATGCAGTTGACGTTTTACAACACAAATCTAACAGATTTAGATATAAAACATTTTGATGTATCAAGTGTAACTAACGCAGGAGACTTTCTGAACCGATCAAACAACGCCCTAACCACAGCCGCATATGACGAGTTGCTAGAAGCGTGGGCAACTCAAGATGTGCAGCTTAATGTGCCATGGCATTTTGGTGATGCTCAATATACTGTAGTGAACATAGCGGATTGGTACAGCCCCAAAAGCGCGTCATCGTTATCAATTATTAATAACAAACTTGTTAGTATTGCAGATAGTACAGCGGCATTCGGAGTAGCACAGCAGATTGATAACTTGGTTGTTGGTAACGTTTATAGCTTTATAGCAACAGCAACTTGCAGCAATAGTTCAGCCACAGTTAGTTTAGTGGTTTCTGCCAGTGCAGATGTTAGCAGCCCTATTTTTAACAAACAGGCAACAGGAAGCGTCACAGCTGACGATACATTTACAGCAACTGCAACAACTCATTATGTTGGCACTGTTGTTACAGGCCATGCAGCTAATGACACAGTGACAATTGATGCTGGTATATCAGTCAAGGCAATTGCATAAATGATTTGCAAATAATTTACATAATTGGGCAGTCATAAACATGGTTTAAACATGCTGATGATGGCTTGTAATACCAAATTTAACTCATAAAATTATAGGATAGACTGATGAAAATAAATACTTTAAGCAATAGCGGTACAGAATATAAATCTAACGGAAAGGTTATAATAGTGCAAGCTATTATGGGAACAGGAGCGGCAGCGATTGAAGCCAAGGTTTCAGGTAATGGTCTTGAAGCCTCTGGGTTTACTCCAATATTTACATTTTCAGCAGATGAGTGGAAGGAAATTCAATTGCCAAATTCATGCGTTTACAGGTATGTGATTACAGGTAATTCAGAAATAAGCGAAGCATAGTCTGTAATTAAAATAAGGCGCACAACAATGTCGTTAGAGCAAGATACGATTACACAAGTTGAGATTCAAAAAAATAAAGTTGAGGCGCTTTATGATTTGGTTGGCTCAATGACAAATGAAATGTCGGCTTGCACTCACGCTATGACAGCACTAACAACGCAGTTTGCAGTTTACACTGAGAAGCATGACAACACTGAAAAGTCGCTTCATGCGCTTGTCGCGTCACAAACTCGCATTCAGGACAGTATAAACAAGCATTCCATATCAATTGCAGAAATGAAACCTACAGTTGATTCTGTGCGAGGTTTAGTGTGGCGCGTTATAACAGCTATAATTTTAGGCATGGGAGGCTTAGGTGTGTTAGTTGCTGAGTTAATAAAATGACGTTTAAATTTAGTACAACCAGCGTCAAACGAATGGACGGTGTAAACGCCAGACTTGTTGACGTTGCTGAGCTTGCACTTGAGCTTTCACCTATTGACTTTGGCATTCCTGAGCTTGGCGGATTAAGAAATGCTGACGAGCAACTTTTGCTTTTTTTTAATGGTAAGAGTCAATTAGATGGCACAAAAAAACGCAGTAATCATCAGTCTGGAAAGGCACTTGACGTTTTTGCGTATGTCGATGGTAAAGCAAGCTGGGATGAAAACCATTTAACAACGGTGGCAGCCGCAATGCTGGAAGCTGCAAGTCGTTTAGACGTTAGGGTAGCGTGGGGAGGCCACTGGAAAAATTTTAAAGACATGCCGCATTTTGAGGTTATAGGGTGATAAACCTATTTAAGCGTATATTTGGCAGCCCAGAAATAATTAAGGAATCTTTATCGTTAATACGTGACGCTGGCGATGTTATTTGGTACACCGAAGAAGAAAAAGCTCAAGATGCCGCTAGACGAGGCGCTCAATCAGATAAGTTACTTATTGACTGGATGGAATCAAGTAAAGGTCAAAATTTAGCCAGAAGAATGCTTGCTGTAATGCTAGCGTCTGTGTGGATGTTGATGTTTTTACTGTCTACTTTGGGGGATATGATAGCACCTTTTTTAGCGTTGCACTCTGACCCTGCTTTTATGGATGCGTGGCGTGAATCGTCAGATGCCATAGACGGGCGCACAGAACAAATGACGGGCGCTATGATGCTAATACTTGGATTTTATTTTGCCGCGCCCCATCTAGGTAAAGTAATAGATGGAGCGATGAACAAATTTAGTGGCGTTAATAAATAACCCCTAGTATGTGGGCTTCTAATTTTTTATTTTCAATTTTTCTAGCGGCCACCATACGCAGTCTAAACGCTTCTCTTTCTATTTCTTTTGCGTTGTCTTTTACTAATTTTCTACTGAGTATTATTTTAGCCGCCACTTCTTCCGGTGTCATTTCCCTCATTAATATACTCCTAATTAACTACTGTATCCGCTTTAAATTCTTGCCGCATTTCCTTAGCAATGATACGCAATTCTTCTGCGTTATCTTCAGGAACCCATACGTTTACGCGCATCATTCCTTTTTGCTTATTATTTTCTCGGTACTTGTCTTGCGCTCGTTTTAATGATTTTGATATTGCCATTTTATAAACTCCATTCGTAGTTGTGTATATAGTACGCTTACGCTAAAAGGTCGTCAATCCTGTCGTTTAACTTAGTTATAAGGTTTTCGTAATCATTTTCGTAATCATCTTTAAACCTGTCAGCTATTTTAACTAGTATGTCGTGGAATTTTACCCTTTGCGATTCACCAAATTTCTTTATGCCGTGGTCTTTTAGTAAATTGTTTGACACTCTTAATCGAACCCTAGAGTTGTTAATAGTTACTCGGACTTCGGCGGCTTGGGTTTTGTTTTTTATTATGGACGTAACTACAGCCGCTTTAGTAACTATATCAGTAGGGTCATTTCTATCCATCAAATCCCTTGCCATATTATCTATAAGTTTCATTGGTATCGCACCCTCAAAATACTCCATTAAAACTTCCGCCGCTACATCTGGCCTGCTCTTAGTCTCGTCAATCATTACTTCTTTAGCGCGTGTACTTGGCGCTGGCGAGTTAAGCATAAGTAAATCTGGTGTTAGCGTGTGTAACCACCGCCATACACTTCTTGCCCATGCTGGTTGCCCATCATTACTTTTTATATCTATCCAAGCGTTTAAACGCTCAAAATAATCTGCGCTAGCAGGGCTTAAAGTATTTTGGATAACGTACATTCTGCGGTCGTCTCCCATTGCGCCTATGGCGTCAACGTGATTAGTCAGAAGTAAGTAACTTGTGTACAGTGTGGTGCTTCGTTGTGCGCCGTATTTTGCGTTTATAACCATGTTCTTGGGTCTTGGGTCTAGTAAATCTTTAAGCGTTTCATACACTTTATATTTACTCTGTCCGTTACTTATTATTTCATCACAGGTAACAATCCCTGCTTCTAACCAGTCATTAAACGCACCTGAGTTCATAGCCCCGCATAACTGCTGGAAAGAAACTTTGTTTACATTTTCTGGTGTGAATAACGATGTAATCATATCGGTTAGCGTGGTTCTACCAGTACCTTGAGCGGGTGCAACCATTAAAATACCAGCACCTTTAAAAGTCGGGTCTTGTGCTTTTGCGGCTAACCACTGGGTAAAGTAATCTCTTTCTTCGTCGTAGGGTATTAAATACTCAAGGAAGTGTTTAAACATCCCCACATCTTTTTCGTCAGCTTTACCTTTACCCCACTGGGGTTCTGCGTAAGTGTTAATATATTTAAGCCCATCGTATTTAATTACTTTCTCGCGTGAAGATGGGTCATGTTTTAAACCTTGTACGGTAACTCTGTTAGGTGATGTAAGCCATAGCGCACTTTCGCAGACTAACTTGTCTTTACCTTTGTAATCGTAAACAGCTACTTTCTTAGGGTGCGCGTTCTTGAAACCTTCTATCTTAACAACTGCTGGTTTATTTACACCTCGTATGCGGATAGCGGCGTTATCTGATATTGAGTAAGCGTAGTCAGCTACCAAGTCAGCTACGTTATCAATAACTGGCGCTTCTATTCCCGATTCTCCGGCAACATGCTTTAGAAAGTCAGTAGTATTAAATTCGCTGCAATGGTCGTGAAAGCATTTAAACCCTCTACAGTTTGAAGAATTGCCGCCCCGCCCTATTGGTGAGTATCCTGCTGAACCATCCCCACTAGTATGCCCTTCAAGCCACGGGCATTTTACTTTTACCCAGTCGCCGCTATCATCAATCACTAAATCCTGTTCATACAACCATTCAAGAACAGGGTCTATAACCCCTGCTAAACTGGCAGCAGTCGCTTTTATAGGTGACCATAAAGATGTACCTGTAAATCTAGCAGACTTACCTTGTTTGGCTGTGCCTATGTCAGCTTCTACGTCAGCCCATGTTACTCCGACATCTAAAATATCTAACAGGTCGTTAGGCGTCCAGTAATCAGTATTCATAGCGGTTAGCCGTACTTTAAAGTCTCCTTTAGCACCTTCTTTACCGTTTATGCCGCAAGGTAGACGTACAGGTTTACATGGCAGTTTTCCGCCTGTATCACTAAAGCCCGACGTATAAACTAAGTGGATCAACGCTTCTGCTAAATCATAATTATGTATAGGTGTTTCCAATATAAAGCCATATTGAAAATTACCTTCGCTGGATTCTATTATGTAGTTAGGAATTAAATCTTCAGGAACCTTACTAAGTGGTATTTTAGTTCCTATGTCGTCTAGCACCACAACATGAAGGCGTTTAAACTGTTTTTTACGGTTAAATAACTCCCCGTCACCATCTTTTGTAACTGTTGCCGTCCCGAAGTAGCAAACTCTGGAAGGTTTGTTATCTCCAAACTTTGTTATTATTTTGTCTATATCCTTGGGATACGCTGGAGTATTAGTTTTTTGCACCCAACCAATAATATGCTCGTCAGGGTCAAGTTGGGAATGAAATACGTGGTCGATAAAAGAGTCAATTTCATCCACGTTGTAATCTATAGCGCCCCTACTTTCTATTTTTACTACGTTTGTTTTTTCTTTAGGTGTTTGCTTTTTTTCGGTGTTGTCTGTAATATCGTTCTGGTGATTAGTGTTAAGTTTCATATTTTTACCTCTGAGTTGTGAATGGGAACCCCGTCTAGTCAACGGGGTTTTTTTTGCCTAGTGATTACCGTACCGTCTCAACACCACTGGCTCGGCATTTAACGGCATACCTACCGCAAAAGCGGGTACTTCTTCCATTTTCTGCTGCAATCCTACGGCTGCTTTTTCACTTAGGCTATCGGGAACTTCCAATATTAGCTCGTCATGTACGTGCGCCACAAGATAATCCGCCCATTCGTTTAAGTTTCTTATGCAATTGCGCAATAAACCAGCACAGAAAGCTTGCGCTATATTTTCAGATAGCAGGCCACCCCATAACCGCACTTCCCCCCAGTGCTTTGCGCTATCAGTTGCTTTAGGTTTTACCGCCGCTTTTAACGCAACAATACTACTGCCTCGGTCGGTTTGCTCTATTCTAGCGAATGGATACTGTATAAACGTCCCGTCGGGCAATTCACAAATTAACGTCCCGCCGAGCATTTTAGGTATAAAATGATATGTAACCCGCCCCGCTACAAAAGATTTTTCTCCACGGCTGCGAATTGCTTTTTTAGCCGCTGTTTCTAGCTTACCCCAAAAATCAACTGCCCATGTATTTTTTGCGCGCCATTGACGTACAATTTTTCTAACCGAGTAATCAGGCAATACCACGCCGTATACTTTAGCCATTGAACTAAACGCGCCTTCTGCCCCGCCATACCCTAGCGATAACTCGGCTATCTTACCTACCTGCCGCTCCGGTGAACTTTTATCAATACTAGGCTTGTTGTATATACCTCTCGCGGCTTCTACGTAGGTATCTACACCTTTACGAAACAAGTCTAGCTTACTCTCTGCTTTAGGGTCGCCTGATAGCCACGGAAGCGCTCGTGCTTCTATAGACGACCAATCACCCACTACAAATTTACATCCTTTCTCCGGTATTAATGCTGGGCGTAATAATTTTGCCAGTGATTGCATAACATCCGGTATATCTTCTTGTGCTGCCATTTTGGTTTTTATAGCCTCGGTTTGCTCGGCGTTGTAGCAATCGCGTTTCATATTGTGAAGTTGTAAACCTTTGCTACTAAATCTGTGTGTTTGACTAGCTCCAGCATGTATAAACGCACCTCTAACCCTATCGTCAATAAGGGAAGCTAACAAATTCATCTTGGCAAACTTGGCAACACTAGAAGCACTGGCGGCATCAAGCAACCGTATTAGTTCTTCTATGTCTTCGTACAAATGCAAATTACCTTCGTCAACCGCAGTTATAACTGCTTCGCGCACTCCCTTATCCAATATTACCTTCTTTTTACCATCTTTCATGGCAGTCATAAGCTTTAATAGATTTTTATCGTTAATGTCGTCGCTGTTTTCTACGGCGGTTAGTATGTATGTTTTGATACGTTGGTATTGAGTTGGTTTTGTAACCTCACCTTTTGTGATATCTGTAATCTGTTCGGCTATTTGCGATTGTTCGACTACCGCATAACTAGTTGCCAGAAGTGCCAGTTGACGGTCTACTTTAACGCCACGCTCGTTCATACGCTCGCATAACAACCAATCTTTGTGTTCGGTAGGCGTCAATCTTCGGCAGGCTCTAAGCCCCGCCACAGTAGCTAGTACGTCTTTCATGCAATAGTCTTTCATCTCTTGCATAAGTGCTGGAGATTCGTTAAAACTGCCGTCTTCTTGTGGTATTGAAAGTAACTTAATTAACTGTTTTCCGCGCAGGTCTTTTAAGTCAGATATTTGCGCTGCTTTGGCGGCATCCTCTAAATTAGCGGGGAGTGCGTTTATACGGAATTGCGCTGATACGCAATACCATTTATCGTAAGCTACTTCTGGGAAATCGTACACCTTACCTACGTGCTGATGTATTAGTCTGTCAAAAGTTGCGTTTACTGCGGCTACAAAAACAGCATTATTAAGCTTATCAACCCATAGCTGTGGAATTGCCTCTTGGCAAGGGTCAAATACAATCTTCTCGTCTGTATCTTCGTCATACATAGCCAAGCATAAAATATCAGTAGATTGGTGCGCGGCGTAATTATGCGCTCCTACTTCTAACAAATTGGCTCTGCTTCGTGTTTCATAATCTAGTACAATCATGTTTATACGCCTTTAATAGTAGGGATAAAAAAGGCCGCTTTAATGCGGCCTTGGTCAGTTAGTAAATTTAAGCTCGGCGTCTGCGCCTTGGGGCTTCTGCTTCTTCCGCTACTACTTCGGGTTCTGGTTCTGCTACAACTTCTGGTTTAGCGTCATTTGTAGGCATAGCCGCTACCCACCCAACTACGTTAATAACAGGCGTATAAATCTTACCGTATTTTTTATGCCTGTAACTATCTTCGGCCAGCTTAATTTCAGGTATTAACAACCCGTCGTGCTTACCTGATTTTACATGGGCTACAATAGATTTCATAAGAGTATTAATTTCTGTAATACCCCCTTTCGATGTAGTTTTATAAACTAACTGTAAACCTAAATCGGCTCCGTCAATACACACTAATTGGAAACCTAATAAAGCTTTCCATTCCGCGCCTACGTCGGGTAGGTCGGCTTTTGTAACTGGTGGCTCAGTCAGTAATCGAATTTCTTCACCTTCTAGTGAACCGTCAGCCCATGCTTGGAACCCTGCGAAAAAAGATTCGGTATCAACTGCAAAAACTGATTGCGTATCAACTTCGTCGTCTTCCGCGCCGTGAACCCATTCACCCGCTTTTGTTAACTTTAAGTAATTAAAATCACCGCTTGAGGCGTCGATTGCTACTGCTGCGCCAGCCATAGCGTCAATGGCACGAGATAGGTTTGCTGGTAAATTATTAGTCATTATGGAATATTTCCTGTTTGCTATTTTAAATTTTAATCCGTTTGCTTAATCATTGCTGCAAAAGCACCAACGTTAAAAGCTTCAGGTCGTTTATCGTCAGCGGTGGTTAATGTTGTCCCCGTACTGACAGCTTCAATATAGGCTGCATACTTATCGAAGTCAAGTCCTTTTTGTTTAAAAACTTTTTCAAGTTGTGCTGGTGATTTTAATGTGGCGTTCATAGCGTCCATTATTTTTACACGTCTTGCTTTTTTAATTACTGTTTCAACTTCTGCGGTGCATTTCCATTTTCTTGTGGCGCGTTTATCAACTAGTTTATACCCGCTTATCTTTAAACCTAATTCTACTTGTTCATGCGCCAATTTTTTGACGGACTGCGCCCATTCTATAACCGAGTCTGCTAAATCTAACGCCTCGCTTAACCCTTTAGCATCTTCGCTAGTAGGCTCCATCATCATAGCTTTACGTGCTAACCCTGTTTTAGCAGGGCAGATAGCCATAGCAGGGCAAAACTTGCAGTAGGCTCCTGTTTTTGGTGCGTCAATATTTTGCGCACGTTTGGCTTTTGTATACTCATCTTCAAACTTGTTTAAACGTGATGAATCAATATCCCAACTTGACATAATAGCGCCGTCAGTCGGTTGAATGATAACGATACATATTTTGTTGCGTCCTTTAAACAAATCTTTAGTGTTAGGGTCTTTTCTCGCGCACATAGCATAAAATAAACCTTGTGGGTTTTCGTGTGCGGCCACTGCAATAAATCCAAATTTCCAATCCAGAATAAAAACAGTATCCTCATTAACAGCTATTAAATCTGAAGTTCCTCCAGTATCTTCGTTGTATTTAACTTCTAATTCCGGCAGTTCTAACGCTATATTATGTAACTCTGCAAAATCAACGTATGCGTTAAGTGCTGGTTTTATAGCCGACGTTATTTCATCCTCGGAAATTATTTGGTCGTTATAAGTTTTACCTATTAAGCTTTCAAGCTCAATATTAGGATTAACTAACAATTCTTCCATGCAATCATGCAATAAAGTACCACGGTCGGCATGTTCTGAACCTGTATTATTTACTGGAATGCGTTTAGACAACTCATGCCACGCAGGGCATTGAATTGTACGACCTGCCGTTGACCCTCCGTATTTATAATGGACTGTAGGCATTACACCATCCCCTCTTGTAATTTGGCTTTTTTATACCCTAATTTTATCATTGAAATTAAATGTCCGCGCCTACGTAAAGCGTGTTGCAACGTGTTGTAAGCGTAGCCAAGCTCGTCGCATATCTCCGCAAAACTTTTGTCTTTCATCATTACAATCGCTTTATTTACTATTACGTCTGTTTCTTCTTTTGTTGCTTTAGCCATTATTTTTTCCTCTGCATAATTTTTTATGTTTAGTGTAAAGTTTTTTGTAAAAATCAGATTTTGCAATATCTTCTAACACATCATTTTTTTTACCTGCTCTTAGTCTGTATTTAATGATGTTACCAAGGCAAAATCCAAACCACTGATCTTCAGTCATTGCGCTTGCAATCATAGTTATAGACACAAAATCACCTAAAATCGCATAATGCTTAGGATTTTTAATGTTGTCATTTTTTTTGTGCACTAAGCTCATCACTCGTACCTCTTTGTTTTAAGTTTCTTTGCTGCAAACTTTCGTTTAAACGCATCAATATCGTCTAGTGACGGCATATATTCTGCCATGTGATATCTAACGCACGTTACTGGGCGATTAAACTCTACTGATATTTCAGCAATTGTTTTCCCATCGACAAATGATTTAACCATCTCAACACGATGATCCTTCACTGCTAACCATTTTTTTAAATCAAGCATTACTCTTGCTCCTTTAGTGCTTTTAAATACTCAGTAGCTTTATCATAAGCATCTCTCAAGTCTGCCTTTGCTTTGCCTCCACCTATTTTACAAACTGCATGTAATGCTGCAATTCTTAATTCTTCATAGCCTTTCTCAAGCTCTTCAATGCGTTCTACTTGAATCTGTAATATTTCCCACAGTTCTTTTCTGTTTGCATCTTTGTATTGTTCTAAGCTCATCAATACTTCTCCTTAATTAATATTTCCATAGCATCAATTAATTCTTCAACTGTTTGATTACTGATTCGTTTCCACCGCTCGTGCTGTGATTTAGTCTTAGCCAGCAATAATCGTAATTCTTCTTTACTCATAACTCTTGCTCCTTAATTAATGTTGCTAGCTAATTATAGGCAGGCTATACTGGCATTTCAACGTTTTTTTATTAAAGGCTTAAAAAATGTCAAAATACATTAAATCAATCCCTACTTCTGAAGCCCAATTAGAAAAGGCTACGCTTCGTGTTTTACGTGCTAGCGATGCGCTATGTTATAAATTTGCTAGCCCCGCAAAACGGGGGGTTCCGGATGATATTGTGTTGTTAAAATACGGTGAAACAGTTTTTGTCGAGTTTAAAAATCCAAATGGTCGCGGGGCGCTAAGTAAATTACAAGAAATAAACATTGAAAAAATTAATAGCCAAGGTTTTAAAGTTTTTGTTGTTGGGTCGCTAAAACAAGCTGACGATTTTATTGATTACTGTTTACTGGATAATTAAATGCTTACATATGAAATGCTAGACAAAGACCAATTAGCACTGGTAGACCGTATATACGAAGTAGACGAAACAATTGTTTACGCTACGATGGGTAGTGGTAAAACTGTTTGTTACTTAACTGCTATTAATGAATTACTAAATGAAAAAATAATTAATCGAGTGTTAGTGGTTGCACCTTTGAATCCTTGCAAGCATGTATGGGTAACAGAACATACTAAATGGGAACATTTATTACACTTAAACGTTGGTCTTGCGGTAGGTAATCCAGAACATAGAAAACGTGTTATAGAATCTGACGCCGATATTGTTGTTATTAACATAGAAAATTTGGTTTGGTTTTTAAGTATCTACGGTAAAAAACATACTTTTGACGCAATTTGCATTGATGAACTTTCAAAATTTGGTGATTCTAGCAACAAATCAGCTAAGAAACTGCGGGGGGCAGTTAAGACGTTTAAACATCGTGTTGGTTTAACTGGTACACCAGTTCACGAAGGTTTTATAAAATTGTATAGTCAAGTAATGATGATTGACGGCGGGGCGCGCTTAGGAACCAATAAAGAAAAATTTTTAATGCGCTATTTTTACCCCACAGATTATAATAATTACAATTGGGCATTGAAACCTGCGGCGGATGAACAGTTATTAAACAAATTGGGTACACTTATCTATCCTATGAAGGATTACACACGTGTTTTACCTGCACTAATTGAAAATAGGGTTAATGTTACTTTATCTGATAGTGCTGCGGCTGACTATTCTTACCTTGTTAAAAATAGTGTGTTGGGCATTAGCGGGGGTAATGGTGTAGTTATAGCGGATAATGCTGCTGTTTTATCCGGTAAATTAGAACAGCTAGCTAACGGATTTTTATACGATGATGAAGGGGTGGCACATAATTTACACCGCCATAAAAGCGAGGCTTTTAAACACTTTATAAAAAATAATTGGGATGGTGATTCTGTTTTAATTTTTTATCAGTATCAAAATGATAAAGATACTATAGCTAAAATTTTAACGTGTTTAAATATTGATTACAGTACAATGGACAGTAAAAATGGGATGCAAAATTTTTTAAACCGGACTGTACCGGTGTTATTATTGCACCCAAAATCGGCGGGTCATGGTTTGAATTTACATACTGGCGGTGCGCACCAAATTTTATGCTATTCGCCTATATGGTCACACGACCAACACAAACAATTAATTGGCCGTTTATGGCGTCGGGGGCAAACTAACCCTGTAAATGTTACATCGTTTGTTAGTGTTAATACTATTGATGAAACGAAGTTAAATCGAGTATTAGAAAAAGCCGATTATGATAAGGCATTTAAAGAACATTTAAAAAGTTTTAATTAAATGCATGTTGGGCATTTAGGCGCGTAGAAGTTGGGCATTTAGGCGCATATAAGTTGGGCATTTAGGCGCGTAGAAGTTGGGCATTTAGGCGCATATAAGTTGGGCATTTAGGCGCATATAAGTTGGGCATTTAGGCGCATATAAGTTGGGCATTTAGGCATAAAAAAACCAGCTTATAAGCTGGTTTTTTATTGTGTTACTGACTGCGTTTAAACGGCTTTCATACTTTCTGCTATCGCTTTCAATTCTACAATTAATTCGTCTTGCTCACTGCTTAACTTATCCCGCATATATATATTGTATTCAATGGCCGCTATACAATCCGCTAGCCTGTCATTGTCGCTTTCTTCTATGGATACGTGCATGTCCATAGTTAAGGCGTTAGGGCGCTTTTGTGGCGTCTTTAAATAGTTAGCCATGTATTTAATCCCCTTTAATGATAGTAATGTTAGCGGCCGGATAAAGTGACCGATAAAATGCCGTTATACCTTTTACCGCTTTTAGTGCAACGTTGTCTCGTTTATATCGATAGCTAGCTAATCTTTTTTCATCTTTTAATATAATGATAGTCATAATTTTTACCTTGTAGTTACGGGCGCTTATGCGCCCTATTTTGAGTTATGTATTATTGCGTTGCTCTATAGCGGTTTCTATCTCGTTTATGATCCACTGCTCCGCTTTGTAGGGTGTCTCACAATCTTTATATTCAAAGCAGCCATCAAGTATGACCAACCGCTCAGAATCAATAAAACTATCTTTAAATAGGTCGTTTGATGGCTTTTTTAAACTATTCATACCACCGTTGCACCCGTTTAATTTTGCCGCTACATTGTGGCCGAGAGTACGGAAAAAGCTAGGGTGAGCAAATGCTGCCGCCACTAGTGTTTCGTTCAATGGCTCATCCGGTGTTTTCACTACTACGTTAACGAGCGTATTACTTTTAGCCTTGCCGTATAGGTACGCTACTAACCCGACGCTATAACCCGCCGTTTGTAGTGTTTTTACTGCGCGTATTAATGCAACCCCTCGATTCGTCATGACTTCCGCAGTTACGCCGCCGGATGATATTATTGAACTTGCTATCCATATGGTGCGGCTCTGTGTTGTCACTGTCCCCATATTAACCATATATTCGTCCTCACCGCTATAATATGCTGTCATATCAGGCATAAAACCCGCTTCGCTTAATGTCACTGTTTGTTGCGGCGCTTCTACTGTCAGACAATCTAAACCGGTTAGTTCAACGGCGCCGTTTAAACGCTCCATAATTTTGTTAGGCATATCGCGCGATTGTATTAGTTCAATCATTTTTTTACCTGACGCATATTCTGTCCACGCGTTACTTGTAGTCATACAGCTACTATGTTCTATGTTGTTGTAGTCGCAAAATGCGTCCAAGCTCGCAAAGTGCGCCGATTTTAAAATTCTATCCGAGTATATTGCTACATCGTGTGTTGCTGTTATTAATGACATAATTTTTATCCTGTAGTTATGGGCGCATATGCGCCCGTTAGCGTTTATATTATTGCGTCAAGTTCAGTGGCTATAGACTGATAATCCTTAACGCTCAACCCTTGCTTAAAAATCGTTTTAAGCATACGTTTTTTAATGTTCGGCGCGATTAAATAATTAAATACCGTTGCCGCTTGTAAAATTGTACGGGGCGCAATGATAGCGCCGTGTAATTTTTTACTGACTAACAACGCTCGAAATTTGCGTGCGTATTCTGCTATGACTATACCGCCTAGATAGTTTTCTACGTTTTCATCATAGCCATGTTCGATGCGAACGAACCTCGTTAAAAATGCATCATCTAATTTCATACGACTATTATATTTAGCGTTCGCGCCATTGCCGGTGGTGTTGCCGGTAATGATTATTTGATGTTTCTCACTACGTTTTAGGGTAGCACCGTCGGGGAAAGTCATCTCGCCGTTGCTATCAAATAACGCCATCACGCTCGTTAGTGCGTTCGGGTTACTTGCGTCGATTTCATCAATGCAAAGCAAACCATTTTCTGATTCTAACCATTTTCGAATTATTGACGGGCTATACCCGTCCGGCGTCTTTATGCCCAATGTTTCAAATTTTGTCATTAGCGCGCCCATCGAAAAAAACGGTCGGTTTAACGCTTCGGATATTTTGCGCGCAGTCGTTGACTTCCCGCTACCTGTTTCACCGTAAAAAAACACATCTATGCCGATATTAATAAACTCGATAGCTTCATCGAACGCTGGATGAGTTATACCTACGTTTTTCTCGGCGGGCGCAAAATCCGGAGTTTTAACTATAAGTTCGCGCGGGGTTGGTGTGGCATGTTCTTTTATCAGTTCTATTATTCTCGTTTCATCTACGTTAGCCGTAGGCGTTAACGACGCGACTAATTGGGCTAATAATTCAGCGGTTGGCGCTGGTGTGGGCGCTGGTGTGGGCGCTGGTGTGGGCGCTGGTGTGGGCGCTGGTGTGGGCGCTGGTGTGGGCGCTGGTGGTGCGTTGACGAACTTCTCCACATCAGCGGGCGCGGGGATAGCATTTACATGCGCCGATAATTGATCATTAGTGATTAGGCCATTAGCTTGCGCTAATTGCATCACTTCATAGTCGGACTTTCCGACTGTTTTAATAGAAAATGCTTTTAGTAGTGTTAGTTTTAAAGTAGCTATATTCATGTGTAAAGTCCTGTGAGATTGATTAAGTTGAGTCGTTTAAACGGCGCTAGCTTATGCTAGCGCTTCTATAATGGAATCTATAAATGTACCGCTAGCGCCACAGCAATTGCACTCGCTATCCGGTCTTATGCGCTCAATTTGTAATTTTGAAGTGTTGAATTTAAAACCACAATCCGAGCATTGAATTTTCAACATGCGCCCCTTTTGTTTTTTTCTACCTGATAATGATGCGTCCAATTTTGTGTGGGGTATTTCGCCCAACACATCGACAATGGATTTGAGTGTTTCTATCAACTCTGGACTTGCCACTGTAGCCGTCAGTAGGCCATCTAAGCCGCATGCTCTAGCAAGCGTTGCGAACCTTCCCTTATGACCATTTTTATTATCATCAAAGCTATGACACATTTCATGGACCAACACGTCAAGAATCCTAAGCGAATCTGAACAGTGGGGGGTTATAAAAATTTGATTTGTTTTTTTGTCCTCGGACGCGCGGCGTGCCCAATTTTCGCCTATTGCATTTTTACTTTTTGGGTGTCCTATCGACACCGCTATAACAGTATTAGGCTCCACTGTTATGTTATGCTTTTCAATAGCCGGATTAATTATTAAACTTTCTATTAAATCGGCTGACTGGGTCAACCATTCCTCGCGATTTATATTCATATTATGCATTGTTTTTTGTCCCGTATTTTGTCCGATTATGGGGACAGTTTTTAAAACTGTCCGGTGATTGGTTAAAAAACGTACGATTTAGCTTATTTTTTACGTTTTTTGCCCTAGCCCAAATTATAGTACGCATATATATAGCGATGCAACTATTTTTATAGGCGTATCATAGAGATGGTTAAAAAACGTACAAAATAGGTCTTTTTTCGGGACAAACGGACAAAAATTATAGGCGTCTTTTTATTTTGTCCGCAAACTGTCCCGACGTTAAAACCAGCGCCGGCGCGGGCTGTGGAGGCGCTCGGGACAAACGGACAAAAATATATAGATATATAGAAAACTTTTTAAAAAATAAATATATATATGATGTACTAACGCCAGCAACACGCAGGCATTTACAACGCAGGAAAGTCTTTGGATTTTCCGTTTTTTTTTGTCCGTTTGTCCCGTAAGTGAATAGTTATGCAATTATGCAAAAAAATGCATAAACTGTTTTACAGGTATTTAATGTATCGAGTATAGGACGCCCTATAATCAATTTTAAGCGCATGACAAGCTATACCTTGATACTGGTATGAATTTAAAGAGATCGCATCAAATCAGGAATGTACATCGCCGATGCCGCTAATTTAAAGGGCTGCGAGGGAGCGAGATTTTTATTTTTTAAAGTGAATATTTATTAAAATCAGCCAATTTTAGCAATTATTCACTAAATCGTTTAAAAAACGTACAAAATAGGTCCTTTTTAGGCTAAAAACAGACTAATCATAGCTATATTATGTAGAATATAGGCATATCACATAAAAACTAAAGGAAACAAAATGACAACATTATCGAGAGACGGACTGATTTTAGGTAGGCCGAGCAATCTTACACCGGCATTAATTTCTAAAGCTGAGGACTATTTAAACGGGGCATATTTGGACGCGATTAATCCACTGCCGAGCGCGATTGGTTTAGCGCTATATCTAGGCATAGGAACACCCACGTTATACGAATATGGTAAGCGTTCTATAGATATAGCGAGCATACTTACGCAGCTAAAGTTATTACAGCACGAAACACTAATAGCAGGGGGGTTATCTGGTGCGTATAACGCGAGCATAGCAAAGCTGATATTAGGTAAGCATGGCTACTCAGATAGAGCCGAGCAAATCATAGAACATACGACTAACAGTGACAGCATAAAGCCCGCATTATTCGTCGGCGTTAACAGTGCGGCGATGTTGCCAGAGCCAGAGCCAGAGCCAGAGCCAGAGCCAGAGCCAGAGCCAGAGCCAGAGCCAGAGCCAGAGCCAGAGCCAG
>ENA-OQVM01001036-OQVM01001036.1-marine-metagenome-genome-assembly--contig:-NODE-1036-length-39123-cov-10.560237_pt1 | contig 39123 bp, 26 predicted proteins | sample MGYA00237776_ERZ505498 | MGnify/ENA primary metagenome ERZ505498 (study PRJEB26159, sample SAMN06265151) | marine metagenome | isolation source: Helgoland LTER site | place: Germany:Helgoland, sampling...
TGGTCGAAAGCACTGGTCTTGAAAACCAGCGACGGTTTATCCCGTCCCAGGGTTCAAATCCCTGCCTCTCCGCCATTTAATAAAAAAACCCGACGCATGTCGGGTTTTTTTATGAGCTTTATTTTTACTGGCAAGCTAATCTAAATAACCGAATTTCTGCAAAAAAGTTTGTAATTGCGCAAACGTCTCTCGATACCACTCACCATCATTACGATTGCGATTAAAAAAGCCATGCCCTGCCGTTTCGTAAGCGTGCAATTCGCAGTAAGCCTGTAACTCATGAATCCGATCGCAATAAGCTTGCGCTGAGGCAAACGCCACAACCTTATCTTGCTTGCCATGCACAATAAAAGTCGGCACCGCATTCGTATCTAATTGATGATATGGCGATAGCTCAGCCTCTACATTGGGAAAGCGGTTAGCCAGTGCGGGATTAAATAAGGCCGCCGCATTGGCTCGTGTACTCACCCCACTCGCTTCACTATCAGCGCCACCCACAGCTTCCATAGTTGCCGTTGCTGCGGCAAGATAACCGCCTGAAGAGCCACCTGCTGCCACGATTCTGTTAGGGTCAACCGCCAAGTCTTCCGCATGCTCTCGGACCCAGCGAATCGCCGATTGGGCATCGGCAACTGCCTCTATCGCCCCGGTCTTATGGCGCCGGTAGACACGATAATCGGCAATCACTGCCACCATGCCTAGCTCACTCAACGCCTTAGCCTGAGAGAAAAACTGCATAACGCTGCCACCTCTTAGCCCGCCGCCAAAGAAAAAAACAATCGCGGGCCTAGGTTTTGTTATCGCCTCAGTCGCAGTCGTACTTGAATCGAACACATGCAATCTAAGCGATATATCATCAACCACTTTAAATGTGTAACTCTCGCTATCCGGTAAAGAATCAGGATTGGGTGCCAGCTCTCCATTAGCGGCAACAGCTAAAAAAGGGACTGAAGCGATTAGCCCAAGTAAAAAAATAAACGTATTTTTTGTCGTTATTATATTGATGCGCATATAAAGCCCTAAAATAATTAATTAGATAAAACTTAGCCGGGTTATACCCCTGCCGATTTAATTAAATTGATATCGACAGGAGAAAGCTGTGGGAAAACAGTATTGAGCTGCTGACGGTTTAACTGCCAATGCTGCGCTAATAATGCAGCAATCCATTCGCGGTTATCCGAGGTGGGTGCAAGGTCGCGGCCATCGAATAGACGACTTTTATCAAGACCGGGCCATTGGCCATAAACATGGCCGCCACTAATGGCGCCACCGGCTAGAAATAACGCGCTTGCTGTGCCGTGATCGGTGCCGCCCGTGCCATTCTCAGCCACCGTGCGGCCAAATTCAGTGGCAATAATCACCGCAGTATTTTGCCACTGCTCACCAAGGCCCTTACGTAAACTGGCGAGGCCTTGATCGAGCTCAGAAAATTTTCTCGCTAAGCGATTTGCCTGCCGCTGATGCGTATCCCAACCATCTAATTCAAGCATGCTGCAATCGGGACCGTTATCAGCTCGCATCAACTTACCGCAAGACAGCGCTAAATTAGCAAACTGATGATGGCGTTTAACCGCTTGCATATCGCCTAATTTTTCTTGTGTTTCAAGCCCCATACTAAGGCTTTGCTGCAATTGTTCATCACCGGCATACATACCTTGTAGACGATCGTAAAGATCCTCTGTCGACGGCGCAAACTTATCGGGATACCAAGTCTGTGATGCATGCTGCCCACGTAAACTAATCGGTAAACTATGCGCCACCGCTAAGGACTGTCCTTGGTAGGCATCAACCGCGCGATTAAGCCAACCACTCTCAGCATCAGCCTGATTAAAACCGGATTCTAAAATATCTTGAGCGCGAAAATGCGAACGGGTTTTAGCGCCTGAGCTGGTTGCCACTACAGTAATTAATTCTTTACGCTGATAAAGCTCGGCAAAGGTCTTTAACGAAGGGTGTAAAGCAAAACCTCGCTCTAATGGATGCATACCCTCTTTCACCGCGCTAACCAAATTTTTACGATGCTTTAATAATGCAGGGTCACCCATAGGTAAAACCGCGTGCAGCGAATCCATCGCACCACGCAACATAATCCATACCACTTTAGGGCGTGTGCCAGCGTTAAGCGCTGTGCTAGACGCCGCCAATAGCTGCGGGCTATGCCAGCAAACTAAACTGCTGCCTATCGCGCCTATAAACTGTCTTCGCTTCATGGAATTATCCTATAACGATTTTTTATAGCTTACCGTCGTTGAAACTTTCTGTAACACCGTTGAAACTCCTTTAACGCCGTTGAAACTCTGGACTCATAAATAACAAAGTCCGAGCCTGCTTAGCGCTTTCTGCGCGCTTAATTGTAAGCACTGTTTGCTCTGAAAGCGTATCGGCAAATAACTGCTCAGCTAAGGTCAACACATTAGTCGACGATTTTGGTGTAACGGCATTTAATTTATTGACCCAATCGATACGCTTCATTAACGCATCGGAGCCAGTCCAAGCGTCACTGTGATTCGAGTATCCAGCTGGTGAGCCAGCTTCAAAGGGCTGCTGCCCCATTTCGGTTAGGTGATAAATAATGCCTTTAAAAAAGTAACGCGGCTTATCGGGTTTAGCTTCAATAGCACGCAAAGTAGACACGACGAATTCGCGGGGTGTTTTAAATTTTTGACGCTCAGGCTGCCAGCTGCTGTCATGCTCAATTAATGTTGTCATCACCGCGTGGAGGTTACCATTGGTTTTTTGCCATGTATTAGCCATCGCATTAACCAAAGCAGTATCAGGATTATCACTAATAAAATACTGCGCTAACTTGTGCGAGACAAAACGCGCGGTCGCCGGGTGGCGGGCTAAATCTTTAAGAATAAACTCGCCCTGCCGCACACCTTTTTCACCATAAATATTACGATAGCTTTTACCTAAAACAAGCCGTTTACCTGGCTCATGAAAGTTTTCGCGATACACAAAACCTTGCTGCTTTGCATCCCGAGGATGACTAACACTCCAACCACTAATCGCCTTAGCTAGCGATTGAATATCATCAATACTGTAAGCGCCATCAACCCCTAGGGTATGTAGCTCTAATATCTCTCTCGCCAAATTTTCATTTAAACCGCGCTTGTTATTTTTTTTACCGGCTTTAGAACGCGGCCCTATGGAATAAGGATTATCCAGATAAAGTAGCATCGCAGGGTGTTTTATTACCGCAATTAATAAATCCTCAAACTGACCAAAAAGATTAGGCGCAATAGCCTCACGCTCAAGCAGAGGACCAAGCACATTTAATTGCACGGTACTGGTAGAAACACTAAAGTGATTAGAGAAGAAATCTAACAGTCGCATGCTAAACGGCTGCGAAGTCTGCACCGACTGCCAAAAGCCGTCGACTAACAGCGCTTTTTGCGTTTGCCGCATAAGCTTGCCATAGTTAGTCATTTCAGCGGCAGCCATGGATGGTTTTTTATTTTCCATCATTGCATCTGACGCCGCAGCCTGAGATTTACGACGCTGAGTTCGCGTCTTGCGATGCGCCGAGAACATCTCAAAGGCCGATGTAGTATTGGCAATTTGGTTATCAAATTGCAGGCTGGTCATTTGCTTAAACAACCAGGCTTTAGGGTCGAGAGCGACTTGAGCGAGCTCGTTAGGACGCGCGCCCAAACCAAAACGATTAACTGCGATAACCGCTGCCTGTATCATCTAGCTATCACCTTTTAACTATCACTCTTTAACTATCACCCTTGCATTTGTTCGAGTTCTAGCCCTTTGGTTTCGTGCACATAGGCAAAGATAAACAACGCCGATATTGTGGCACTTAACGCATAGAAGCCATAGGCGCCCGCTAAACCAACACCAGCCAACATTATCGGGAAGGTCATGGTAATCGCAAAGTTAGCCGTCCATTGGAAGAAGCCACTTACCGCTAGCCCTGAGCCACGAATCTGATTAGGAAACATCTCGCCGAGCATCACCCACATAACCGGCCCCCACGACATATTAAAGATAAAGACATAAGCATTGGCAGAAATAAGTGCCAACGGCCCCCACTCACCAATTTCAAGATCACCGTTAGGCGCGACACCGGCATTTAAAAAGGCAACCACCATTAAGCCCAGTGCAACTGCCATGCCTATTGAGCCCCATTGCAATAAGGGTTTTCTTCCTATTTTATCAACCAGTAGTATCGTAACGATACAGGCGGCAATACTCACCGCACCACTAATGATATTAATGAGCAACGCATCGGCTTCTGAAAAACCAACCGCTTGCCAAAGCACGGCACCGTAGTAAAACACCACATTAATGCCGACTAACTGTTGAAATACAGCAAGGCCTATACCTATCCAAACAATTTTTCTTACTTTACCCGATGATTGTTCGATAAGGTCTGACAGTTTAGGCGCATGGTGGTCACTGGCTAGTGATGCGCTTATCTCATCAACTTTTTTACTGCCCGCCGCTGCACCATAGAGCTTAACGAGTACCGCCTGCCCTGCTTCGCGCTTGCCCGAGGCAATCAAAAAACGCGGGCTTTCTGGAATAAAAAACAAGGCAACTAAAAACAAGGTTGCCGGCAACAACTCAATCCAAAACATCCAGCGCCACGCATCAAAACCCATCCACAATTCAGCGGTAGATAGCCCCGCTAAATCGGCTAAAAAATAATTACTCACAAAGGCCATAAAAAGGCCCGTAATAATAGCGACTTGCTGAATCGTAGTTAATCTGCCGCGATAGCGTGCCGGTGCTACCTCACTAATATACGCTGGCGACATAACCGATGCCGCGCCTACAGCGAGACCACCAATAATGCGGTAAAAAACAAATTCAAGAGAACTGCTTGCAATGCCAGAACCCCAAGCGCTAACAATAAAAAATGCAGCCGCACAAATTAATAAGCTACGACGGCCAAAGCGGTCGGCTAAACGGCCGGCAAAAAATGCACCGACGGCACAACCTAAAAGCATACTCGCAACATTAAAGCCGGTTGCGGCACTGTCTGACTCAAACGCGGATTTAAGACCATCAATGGTGCCGTTAATAACCCCGCTATCAAAGCCGAATAAAAAACCGCCAATAGTGGCAACAATGCTAATTAGAATAATGAAAAAGGTATTGTCTTCGCTAGGTGCTGTCGTCAAGGTGTCTTCCTCTTAATTGTTATTCGATAGTAAGTTAATACAAAAATTATAAAGCAAAATGGCTTTGTTGTATAAACCTATGCTTACCATCATTACAGAAAAAAAAAGCAAACGAGCTAACAATTCAACAATGTCGCTCAAGCTTATGCGTTAAATAAAATTGATTTTTCGCTTAGTTCGCCAAACCCCTAAACCTAACATCGATAAACCCATCAGCCATAAACCTAGGCCGCCCATCATCGGAATTTGCACACTGTCGTCACAGGCATTACCAATGCCATTATTATCGCTATCTGATTGGTCATCATTTGCCAATGCAGGACAATTATCTATCGAGTTATCGACACCATCACCATCGACATCACCCAATTCTTGGTAACATAAAAAAGTACTATCGCCATAGGGCGGATTCAAAATACAAGTAGTACCACCGCTTGCGGTGACCCTTGAATCATCATAAGGATAATCATCACAAGCATCGCCCGCACTATCACTATCAATATTAGCTTGATCGGCATTAGCAATATTCGGGCAGTTATCAACATTGTTAGTTATGCTATCACCGTCATCATCAACCACTTCAATTTGTAAAACCAGCGTGTCACTTATAAAGCTAACTGGCGCTGAACCTTGGGTAACGATTGAAAAGTCATCGATATAATATTCTTTGCCTGAATTGGGGCTTGATGGTCCCTTAATGTAAACAAAAATATCGGTTCCCGCAGTGTTATCCACGGTGGAGTGCGTGTAGTTACCGCTTAACTGAACCCAATCTTGATTGGACGCCGTCACTGCAGTTGATACGTTAGTGTATACCGGCGATCCACCAACAATACTTTTAATAACGATTTGTGAAGTGCCCGAAACATTTTCACTTAATTTAACCCAAACTGAAAAAGTATAGCTCTGCCCCACCGTTAGCAAATCATCTAGGATCAATCTTGGACTGGAATAATTAAATGAACGATCACTAATAAGCAAACTGCTAGTACCTGACTTCGCCTCGGCACTCGACAAGCTCACCGTCGAGCCAAAAAAATACCAATCATTAAATCCGTCTTCAAAACTGGTTGCAGAGACCGCATTGAGAGTAGCAGGAATTACTTGGTAATCATTAAACGTAGTACTTACGCCACCAGCCGTTACGGTAAAGTCATAAAGACCATTAAATACTCCGTCGGGCGCATTCCACTCTCCATTACTGTTAAGCGTTTGCCCCGTCAACTGCGTCATCCACTGCCCTTTAACCAAATCAAACCAAGGCGCTGCCTCTGTCTTGACGCTCCAATTCTCATCATATAAAGGCGCATTACCGCGCCAATGCCCAGGGTCCCAAAATCCCCACATAATAAAACCATCGATATTTGGGTTTTCGAATGAGACTTCTAAAAAATCTTGAAACATCTGCTGCTGCTGTGCTGGAGTTAGCTGAGATTCATCGTCACGCGAATCAAATTCTGTTATTTCAATACTTAAACCTGTTTCGGCAAGTATATTGATTCGACGATTGATATCCGCTTTAGAAATATCAGTGCGCGAGATATGCGCTTGCACACCAATTTGATCGATAGGTGCGCCGGCGGCTAAAAGCGTATTAACAAAATCACGGTATTCAATAACCGCATTATCATTCGGCGCATTAACAATGCCGAATTCATTAATCGAAAAAGTGCTATTAGGTCGGATTGCTCTAGCACGAATAAAAAAATCGGCCAACGTAGATGCTTCGTTAGGATAAATACCAGCACCAGTAAAAACGGTCGCAAAGTAATCGTTGTGGATAGGCTCGTTCAATATTTTCCATTCAGAGATGGTTGGCCCGACACCCGTATCACTAAAGCGGCGAAGAATACCCGCCTCACTTAAGCGGTCGTTAATCACTGCCGAATAAAAAACACTGGGATCCGGCGATGCTTCAGGACGAAACTCTTCAGGTGTCGGCCATCGGTCACGCGGCCAGACCACCGATGCACCTGTCACCCCCAAACCATTCGACTGCGCCAAAGCAATAACAGAATCGGGAATAGCAGGACCATTAGTATTGTATTGCGTCCACTGCATACCTATAGTCGGCACAATATGATTAAAATTATCCCAAATAGCTTGACGGTAATTGACGGTATCGGTCCAAGTTGGGATATATCTTTCAGCTTGCGTACTCGGTAAATGCGGGCCTTGATTCACTGACACCGTTGTTAAGTCTGGCAACAGACCTCTCTTTTGCGCATCAGACATCGTATTAAATTCAGCTTCATTAACAGCAACTAGACGATCACGAATTTGAGTACCAAATTTAAACGCATGCTTTTTCATTTGTATATCAACAACTGCATCCGATACTGGGTTGCCATTAGTATCAATAATCTGAAGACTTAATGCCGTTTTACGATGCGAGAGGTCTTGTGCAAACGATGCAACACATAGACTCGATACGAATAGAGCAGCGCCTATTTTAAAACAGCGTAAAACAGAGAACTTATTATTCATTTTTCAATTATCCCTTCTGAAAACGACTTAAAACGAATATCAATGAAGCCAATGTGAATAATCCAATACTACCTACCATCGGTACCCGCAAGGCATCATCGCTTGTCGATGCCGCGGCTTCTTGCGCTTTAAAGAAAGACCATATTTCTCCATAGAGATCAAAGCCACCACCCAAATTCATTGAATGAGTAGCTCCTTCAACAACATGGTAACGGACTTCACGATTTTCATCGCAGCCAGTAAAAGTATAGGCCTGTACAGTTAAATTGCCCCATAACTGTGTATCAGCGTTAGGCGTTATCGAGCAATTAAAATTAGCCGCCCAATTCTCAGCGCTGGCTTGAGCTGACAAAAAAGTGGAACCAATCCAGTTAATATAGCCTCCCTCTATAGGAATCGTCGTATCGGCATCGCCATTCACTTGAAACACGGATACGGACGCCGGCGCTTCAAGCATAGACAGTGGCTCTAATTGCTGGCTAACGATTGGACCAATACCATTAAGTAACGATGTTTCCTTGGCCAGCTTGTTTGACATGCCCGCTCCATTAGATCGACCAATCGCAAATACTTTAGCCTGGTCAATCAGTGGTTGGTCATTAAAGCTATTCAACATCAGCTGAAAAAATTCAACATCATCAGCATCCGATTCACCACTGACATTCCATCGATTGTTGAAGCCCGAAGGAAACACGGCTATAAATTCATCACGATCAATTAAGTTTTCAAGTGATGGATTCAGCATATTCAAACCCTGCCCACCAGCACCATGAAAAAAGAACACTATCGGATAACTACTCTGGTTAAGTGCTTGAGGGTATCTAACCCAAAACTCACGCTGCACTGTCTGCCCTGCTACCAATTGATTCACGGTGCGCGCTTGTAGCGTTGTAACAGGAGGCGTCGGTGAACCTAAGTCAACACTTAAGCCAATAATACGATAATCAGAACTACTCACAATACCATTGGCGTTTTTATTACCCGGCGTCAATGAGAAGCTAGTCGCTAATTCGCTAGCCCAGCTAGCAGCAATTGCATTGCTAGAATCAACTAGAATCGCTGATGCATTGTCAGCCCCTCGCGCACCACCATTTAATTCATAGCTAGTATTATTAATGCCAAGCGTTGCCGTTTCGTTAGGAAATAAATGCGCACTATAAGCGGTTTTAAAACCTATATTACTAAACTCAACCGCACCTGAACTATCGGACAATGAAAAATGTAATGTTTCATCGCCGGTAATTAACCATGTCGAACTGCCATCCGATTTAACACCAAGCCCCATACCTACTTGCTCAGCAACTAGTGCATTAGCACTACTCGAAGCACTCACCGTTAAGGTGTAATCGCCAGAGGTAAATATTAATGACGATTGCCCATACAAACTCGTAGTAGGCTCAAACTCAAAATTCAGTGTTTGTGCATAAGCCTGCACAGTAATAAGGGCAGAAGCCAATAAAAAAATCAATGCTACAAAAAACATAGGCACATTTCTTATATAGGTAAACATTTTCATTATGCTGATACTTATGCGCTTGCTATTAGCTGTTGTTAGAATTAAAAAAGCCGCAGCACAGGCCGCGGCTTTTTTATACGCGAAGTAAAATTACTTTCTTCTTACTCGTAGCGCACCTAAGCCCAACATCGATAACCCTAAGGCCAACATGCCTAGACCGCCAACCATTGGTATTTGAACTGGCTCACCACCGCCGCCACCATTCTCTAACAATTCAAGTGCGGCGGCTGCAGCTGCTACACCATCTGTAGGATCATAGGGATCAAAGGCTGGGTCAGCGCCTGCAGCGTTAAGCGCAAGCTCAATATCGTTACTCACGCCATCACCATCGATATCGGAGTCACAAACATTGCCAAAGCTATCGCCATCCAAGTTTTCTTGGTTAGGGTTAGCATCAGCCGGACAGTTATCCGTATCATCAACCAAGCCGTCACCATCAACATCGGTTGCTACCAAGTTCACTGCGGCTCTAAGACTAAGCACACGGTAATCGGATGGGCTAGTCGTCGTCGTCTCATCTTCGTTGGTCACTGTTTTGATACCAGGAAGCAAAGTAAAGCTTGTTGCTGATTGATTAGCCCAACTTGCACCCGTGGCTAACAATGCTAGATCACCATTTAAATAAGGCGCATCAGAGTTAACAACCCCTGCTGCTTCGTTGCCTTGCACACCATCGGCTAAACCGCGATCCGCACCTGTCATACCATAGTTAGCGCCATTTAAAGTGACCGTAGCCGTCTCGTTAGCAAACAGATGGCCAGAGTAAGCCGTTTGGAAACGAATGTTTTTCATCGGTACAGGGCCATTACTGTCAGACAATGCAAAGTTTAATTTTTCGTTGCCCGTAATTAACCAACTGTTATCCCCACCAGCGGCATGCTTAACACCCAAGCCAGTTGGTATACCTGTTTTTTGTACGCCGCCTTGCAGCGAATACGTCGTTGTATCAGCTGTTTGCTTAGCAATAAGCGAAGCCACACCATCAGTAGATGCACTGACTGTTAGCGTGTAATCACCCGAAGTGAAAGCTAAAGAGCTTTGACCAAACACACTGCCACCGTTAGGTAAGTTAGCATCATACTCAGGAGCAAAATCAAATTGTAACTGTACTAGACCATCACCATCAGGGTCAGCATCACAGGCGTCGCCTATGCCATCACCATCGGCATCAGCCTGATTCGTATTAGCAACCGCAGGACAGTTATCATCATTGTTATTCACGCCATCAGCGTCTGGATCTTGAACCACAACAATCGACAGGCTAGCTAGCTTGTATGCCGTAATCGTATCCGTTGTCGCAGAAGGCGAGGTGTAAGCAACAGCAGCTGCTAGTGAGAAGTTTGAAGCTAACTCACTGCCCCAACCCACTGCATTTGTAACACCACCGACGTAAGTTTCGTCAATAACTGGCCATGTGGATGGATCAGTTAAAGTCCCTCGGCTACCAAATGAGTAACCTTTAACAATGTATGAGTTGCCATTAACAACAAGATTCATACGCTCATTAGTTGCCATAAAGTCTGATGCTGGCGTTTGAAAACCAATGCCAGAAAACGGAATAGCATTACCCGCTGCATTCGTAAGACTAAAATGGAAGGTCTCATCTTGTGCTGTTTCTGGCACGAGGTTTAGCGAAGTTGTTGAGTCGTAGGCTAAGGCTCTTACACTCATATCCCCGTCGCCATCATTGACACCTAAACCTTGAGGTGCATTGCTAGAAGTCACGTTAGCTAAAGCCGCTGTACCTATTGAAGGATTACTCGTTGAAGAACCCCGAACCGTTAAGATGTAGTCACCAGAAGGCGAAGTAAATGTGAACGAGTCTTGCCCAAAAACACTGCCGTTATACTGCAAGCTAGGGTCGTAGGTTGGACCAAACTGAAAGGTAATGTTAGCTGTACCGTCTCCATTGACATCATCGTCGCAAGGGTCACCAAGACCATCTGCGTCAGTATCAGTCTGCACAGCACTAGCCACAGCTGGACAAGTATCTACCCCATTATTAAAACCGTCGCCATCGATATCCGGATCAACATCAATACTTAATGTTGTTACTCTATAGCTAGTAATGGTTGGCTCGTTGGCAGACGTTGGGGTAAACCCCTGGGCGGCTGCCAAAGAAAAATTAGATGATAACTCGCTACCCCAACCAGTTGCGTTGGCACCACCGCCAACATTCGATTCATCAATTGTTGGAACAGATGAAGAAGTTCCTTTAACGATATAAGTATTGCCATTAACCACAAGCGACGCACGCTCGTTACCAAACATATAACTTGAAGTGGCTGTTTGAAACGCCACATTAGAAAAAGGTACTTGCGCACCGGCAGCGTTAGTTAATACAAAATTTAAACCCTCGCCTTCTGTAATATTTCTATCGGCAGGATCTTCACCAAAAGGTGAAACGCCAATACCCTGAATAATGGGATCACCCGAGCTGTTAGCACCTAGTGATTTAGTCAGACGAATATCGCCGCCCGCAGAAGAGGTACCCGTTACCGTTAAGGTATAACTAATACCCGAGCCAGAAGTCGCAGTATAGGTTAAAGAGTTTTGTCCAAAAGCATTATCAAGGGCATCAGTAGGAGTAAAACTAAAATTAACGGCTTCTGCGTTAACATAAGATGCTGCACTGATAGCCAAAAGTAAGGCTGGCGCTTGGATATATTTAGAAAATCTCATTGTGTTCCCCTATATATATTTCTTGTATAATTTTTATACTTTTTTACAGTAATTTGTTTATTGTTTTTTGATTACAGCACAGTAAACGCAGAATGGTATGCTCAAAGGCCGTAGAAAGGTGGCGCGATGTATCAAGAGTTATTTTTGACACAGACTGATACAAAATTTAACTCTTACTTCTGCTTATTAAGCAAACAACAACCGCTTAAATTGCCGATTTTTAATTGAGATAAAATAAAAAAACCCTCCTAAAGAGAGGTTTTTTTTAAATCGTATTAAACCGCAGAACGTTTGCGACCCATACCGACTAAACCAGCCATTGCAGAACCAAACAACCAAGCAGCCGCTGGAACAGGAACCGCTGTTGGTGCCAACTCTAACGTAACAGATTGAAGTCTATAGTTAGTCGTTTGTTCATTAACTGCAGCTGCGCCAGTTAAAATGAAAGAACTATCAACATCTGCGCCATCTGCACCATCAGCACCCCAACCGTGTTGAGATCCGCGTGCGTTTGGATATAGAGGGTTTGTATTCATTGCATTAGCATCAGAAAGGTTTATTGAGCCAGCAGTATTCGAGTTGTTACCTCCAGTGAGGTATGCGTTACCAGCGATATCAACCGTGACTCTTTCGTCCCAACCCAACTTGGCGGTAGGCGCCGTTGCAAAACCAGAAAGGGTGAAGTCTACTGCATTGTTGGCGCTGTCATAAAGGGCAAAAGTAATCGCTTCGCCTGCGCCGATCCACCATGGATTCGCTCCACCAGGAAGACCCACACCTAAACCACTACCATTTGGCTGAGCAGCTAAAGCACGATCCGATGTAGTAGTCGCTTCTAAGCGGTAGTCTTGACCATCATCAGCATTGGTAACAGTAACGTTAAATTGAGGTTGGTTATATGATGCGCCACCTCTATCACTGTAATCAAAAACCATCGCGGCATTTGATGCAGCACTAGAGGTAATAGCCAACATTAAAATTGAATTTTTTAGTGCATTCATAGTTTATCTCCAGGGGTAACTTATTTTTATTTTTAATAACCTAAGGGGTATATATTTATTTTTAATTTATAAAACTTATTACTTTTTTCTTATTAATTTTTTCTTATTAATTTTTGAACTAGGAGCCGTGGAACTTGTAGTGCTGGATTTCATTAGCAAACATTTACCCTGCCTTGAAATAATTGCGTCTACAGCATTTGCCTGTACAAAAAATCGACTTTAAATTTATCACCCTCCTTTATAAGCGTCTATTCGTTTTTTGTATCAGAGCAACAATTTTTGTATCAAAATAAAGCATTTTGATACAAAAACGCACAATAAAAGGCATTAAAACCATGCCAAAGGGCTTTTTAGTTATTAACAATAATGCATTAATCAGCTGTAAGCCTTTAATTTCTTAACAAAAAATCTATTTTGACAGGCAAAAACAAGCTACCTTCTTCTTGTCTTTAAAGCACCCAAACCTATCACCGATAAACCAAGGGCTAAGAGACCAAAACCACCAATCATAGGTATTTGTATCTCTTCAACTTCGCCCGTACCCCCATTTGCAACCGCATCAATCACGGCCTGCGCGGCGGCGGCGGCATCATTCGCATTGTTAGGGTTAGTACCCACCGCTGTCTCAAGCCCGTTAGGCACACCGTCACCGTCAATATCCAAATCACAGACATTACCAATACCATCTTGGTCAATATCACCTTGGTCAGTATTAGCAACGGCAGGACAATTATCTATTGCGTTATCGATAGTATCTAAATCGGTATCGCCATTTGGCGTACTGTCACAAGCATTTCCAACAAGATCATTATCAGAATCTTGCTGGTCACTGTTTGCAACTAAAGGACAGTTATCATTAGTATCGAGCACATTATCGTTATCATCATCATTGTCACAAGCATCGCCAAACTCATCACTGTCTAAATTTAACTGATCATTATTCGGCGTGTTAGGACAATTATCTAAATCATCATTAATGCTATCGTTATCGCTATCTTGTCCCGAGTCTTGAAACTCATAAGCGCCGATATCGACAACATCGCCAATAGTGGCAAAGTCCACAGACGCCGACCCCTGCGGGACAATAGAAAAATCATCAATATAAAATTCTTTACCCGAGGCTGGGCTAGTCGGGCCTTTGATATAAACAAACGTATCGTCAGAAGCGCTATGCGTATAGTCCCACGTTATCTGCTGCCAATCGGCATCGGATGCAGTGATCGCTGGAGAGTTAGAGTAAGTTGCTGCGCCTGCCAAGGTGCGCTTAATCGCGATTCGATTCGTACCTGAAACACCCTCTGCCAACCTAACCCAGACAGAAAAAGTATAGGTTTCACCAACGGTTAACAGGCCGTTTAAATAGAATCGTGGGCTCGAATAATTAAACGCTCGGTCGCTTGTGTAAATGCTATTTAGCCCAGTTTTTGCTTGCACCGAACTTAATGCCACTGTTGAACCAAAACTATCCCACCCATCCAGTGAGCTTTCAAAACTCGTGGCCGCAATTATTGACTCGGGAAGAACCGGGCGAGCAACACCGTTAATATCATTAATGGGTGTATAGGTTGAATTACCGGCATTAATAGCTGGCGAAGTACCCAACACAGAAAAATCTAAGCCCGTCATATCAATAGCACCATTGACGACAGCTGGCGCATTGACAAACAAAGGATCAACATTAATCTGGTCACTGGCACTTGATTGATTGTAAGAACCGTTGACCAAAATATTATTCGAAGTCGTTTTTGAGCCGATAATATTCACTAACGATAATGCTGTGAACTGGCTATCGCGCGTAACAATAATATTGTTAGCTACTTCAACGGCTAGTACATCATTAGCTTTAATACCCGCCACTTTATTCGAACCAACATGACGAGGATTACCTGCTGCCACAGATAAATCCTGAATAATTTCATGCACACCATTAAAGTAGAGCGTATTATTTCTATAAATAGCACGCGCCGCATCGGAGTGATCGAAATTAATACCGTTTTTACCGTTATTAACCAGTAGGTTATTTTCAAACAAAAACGTTCCTGCATAAGCTGGGTCACTTCGAGTGACATAAAGCCCCTGACCATCAAGAATATAGTTTTGGCTTGCAGAACCGTAATTACCGCCAGGACCACCTGCATTATCAGGTAGCTGAGTCACATAGAAAGGAATGCGATTCCACGAGTTATACACCACGTTACCGCGCATAATCATTTTAATTTCTGTGCCGTTATCACCCGCAGCAGAAATAGTTTCTGCATAGACAATGGCACTTGATGCCGAGGACGTCCACCACGTAGCGTTATAAACCTCGTTAGATTCAATCGTTACATAGTCCGCATCATTAAAACGGATAGCCGAACCAGGCGTATTATAGACTTTGTTATTCCTAACAATAATATTGCTATGAATGCCATAACCCCAAATACCTTTACCCGCAAAATAATTACGATTAAATGACGTGTTTGGGTCGTTATCTTCAGCAACCAAAATTTTATAATTTCTATTCGCTATAGCTTGGTCATAGTCAATAAATTGCGAGGGCCCCTCTATTTCAAAACCTTCAATAATAATATGACTCACACCATTAGCGACGTTGATACCACCAGAACCATCGAACTCTATCTTAGGTGAATGACCTTCGAGGTTTATCAAGGTAATAGGATTGCCCGTCGTACCCGACTTATTAAAATTAACCGCAGCCCCCTTATTTAAGCTATTTGGGTTTACGCCTAATTGCTTATTAGTATCGAAGCTTGCATTGCGATAAGTCCCATCCATAACATAAATGGTATCCCCCGCTGACGCCTGAGTAATACCTCTGTTAATTGTCTGGTAAGGAGAGGATTCTGAACTGCCAGAATTATTATTTGAGCCAGCGGCTGAAACATACCAATCCGCTGCAAATACATGACCCGTCACAGATAAACTTAGGCTCAATAAAAGCAGCGCTGTGCGCTTATAACATTTGATTGCAAACACAAAAAAACCTCAACTGATAACTGTATATTAAAATTATTATTGACTATAAAATAAGCCGCTTCTGAATTGAAAACAAGCGATTCCACTTGATGAAAACACGATTCATATGGGCGCTATTACTGATATCGATTAAACTAAAACTTATCAACTATTTATTTATCAATGCCTTACATAGCAAAACCTAACGTTACTACTAAGTATAGTTGTTGAGTGTTTTTGCAAGAAAAAACTGTGTAACAGAGTGTGTCAAGCTTGTTACAAACAGCCTTTAGTAGGGACTCAACAACTAAAAACAGGCTTTTATTTACGTGTTTTCATATGCGTTGCTAATTGCTTACTCAAATCGCGTAATACCGATTTATACTCTGCTTGATTGGCAAGATTACGCGTCTCATCTGGGTCATTTTTATTATCATAAAGCATTTGCGCCTTAACTTTTTTATCTGCTCCAAACCATTGAGTTAAAGTAAATTCATCGGTATGAATCGCTTCAGCCGCATGATAACGCGGAAAAACTGCTGATCTAGCAGGTAAACTATCATCCTTAAGATGCCCCACTAAACTCATACCTGCCGCCTGTGCTGGCGTATCAATACCGGCTAAGTCCGTTAATGTTGGAAACACATCAATAAACTCAACCAAACCTTCAACGGTCTGATTCGATGGCATATTTGGCGCACGAATAATCAAAGGTGTTTTAGTCGCCACATCAAAAGTTGAATGTTTACACCACAAACCATGCTCACCAAGACTGTAACCGTGATCACCCATTAAAATAACAATCGTATCGTCACTCAAGCCCAAAGATTCAAGGTGATCTAACACTTTACCCACTTGAGCATCGGCGTAACTGACCGACGCATGATAGCCATGCACTAAAAGCCTTGCTTGCTCATCACCCACTGGCTGAGGAGATTCTGGGATATCACTGTACGCTCTAAGCTCACCAAAGTTATGATAGGCGCGCTGTGGTGCACCTATAGGCAAGGAATTCTTAGGTAAAATAAACTGATTAGCATCGTATAAATCCCAATATTTTTTGGGCGCATTAAAAGGCAAATGCGGCTTTACAAAACCGACAGCCAAGAAAAAAGGCTTGTCAGATTTAGCAAGCTCATTGATCGTTTTTATGGCTTTATTCGTGACCTTCCCATCAAAATACACGTCGTCAGGACCATCAAACATTTCAGTTGAGGGACCCCGGTTAGTCTTTTTATATTCAGCAATATTATCTGGTAATTGATAATCACGCCAAGACGTCTTTAAACTGTCTTTTTGATCATGGTCAGCAGTCCACGCTCGACCCTCTGACCAACTCTTTTTAGCTGTATCTTGGGTTTGATGGAAAATTTTTCCATAGCCTACAGTGGTATAACCGTTATTTTTAAACTGCTCAAATATCGTCGTGGCTTCTGGGGCATCTTTTTCGACCCAAGTGTAATAATTAGTAAAGCGTTTAGGCAGCGCTCTCATGCCCGTATACAAACTGGCACGTGAGGCACCGCACACTGGCACGCTGACATAAGCGTTAGCAAAACGTGTGCCCTGATCTGCAAGTTTATCAATATTGGGAGACTGCACATGCTTCCCACCATAAGCGCCTAATTCGACCCTTAAATCATCGACCATAATAAAGAGTACATTAGGCTGCTTACCCTCAGAGGCATTAACCATGCTATTAATAAATGTCGATAAAAGTAAAGTTAAGAGTAATTTTTTATAATGCATATTTTTTCCGATTCACGGTTAGAGTTAAGGCACAGTTAGAGCTAGGGCACTGTTAGAATAAAGCACTAAATATCCTTATTTTTATACACACTTTTTTATTAGTCAGTTTATCGTCAAACTTAATGCTTAATGATTCACTTTAATTGCGCTTGTCCATTCGCAATAACTATCAATAACAATCAATAACAATCAATAACAATCAATAATTTTTATTTTCGCGTATTCATATGCGCAGCCAACTGGCCACTTAAGTCATTTAACACTGACTTATATTTTGGTAGCACAGCGAGATTTCGCGTTTCATCAGGATCATTTTTATTGTCATATAGCATCTGCGCTCTAACCCGGTTATTAATATCAAACCATTGAGTTAAGGTGTATTGATCAGTATGAATTGCTTCAGCAGAATGATAGCGCGGAAACACTGCGGACCGTGCTGGTAAGCTATCATCACCGAGCAACTTAACCAAACTAATCCCTGTTGCCTGCTCTGGCGTGGCAATACCAGCCAACTCAGTTAACGTAGGAAAGACATCAATAAACTCAACTAAACCTTCAACTGTTTGCTGAGATGGCATATTAGGCGCACGAATAATTAAAGGCGTCTTAGTGGCCACATCAAAAGTTGAATGCTTACACCATAAACCGTGCTCACCAAGACTATAGCCATGGTCGCCCATCAAGATAACAATCGTATCGTCACTTAAACCCAAAGACTCAAGGTGATCTAACACTTTACCCACTTGTGCATCAGCGTAACTTACCGCGGCATGATAACCATGGACCAATCGCCTTGCCTGCTCGTCACCAACAGGAAGAGGCGCTTTCGGTGTATCACTATAAGATCTGAGTTCACCAAATTGATGATACGCCGATTTAGGCGCATCGATGGGTAGAGCACTCTCTGGCAATACAAATTGCTCAGCATCATACAAATCCCAGTATTTTTTTGGCGCATTAAAAGGTAAATGCGGCTTAGTAAAGCCAACAGCCAACAAAAATGGCTGCTCAGACTTGGCAAGCTTATCCAAGGTCTCAACGGCCTTATTAGCCAACTTACCATCAAAATAGACATCGTCAGGGCCGTCGAACATTTCTGTAGTAGGACCGCTCTTTGTTGCCTTAAACTCAGCAATATTTTTAGCTAACTGATAACCTCGGTTGCGAGCATGGCGACGCCACTCCCACGCCTTTTTGCTAGTCCAGCTCTTAGCAGCAGTGTCCTGAACCTGATGAAAAATCTTACCGTAACCGGCAGTGTGATAACCATTGTTTTTGAATTGCTCAAAAATCGTGGTTGCTGCCGGTGCGTCTTTATCAACTGAAGTGTAGTAATTCTTAAAGCGGTCTTTTGTTGCTCTCATGCCTGTAAATAAGCTAGCCCGAGAAGCACCACATACCGGCACACTGACATAGGCATTAGCAAAGCGCGTACCTTGATCAGCTAACTTATCAATATTCGGCGACTGCACATGCTTACCACCGTAAGCACCTAACTCTACTCTCAAGTCATCAACCATAATAAGCAGCACATTTGGCTGCTTTTCAGAGCTTGTTTCGGCCTGAGCAAAAAATGAAGCCGATAAAGATAAAATTAACAATAACTGCTTGTAATACATAATTATCCTAACTCGTTAAAAAACGCTGACAGAAGTACGCCGTTAAAAACCATAAAAAATTATTTAAAATTACAAACATTCATGATTAATATAACCAAAACAAGGCTTTATTTAGTCGTATGATTACAACACAATCCAATTGAAAAATAATAGCTGACGATTATAAAAAGGTGGCACGGTGTATCAAGCCTAGCGATTGATACATACTGATACAAACTTCTGGGCCGCAGAATATCTCGACCACTCTATCTAAGATACTCTATGCACTTATGAGTAATACATTAAGCTGAGCACCCAATTATTAGCAACTTATACACTTTTTAGTGAATAACCAATCATAACGAGATGCATAAAGACTATGAATGAAACAGCAATTAATACGGCGACAGAAAAACTATCCGTTGTAGAAAAAGTGGGCTACAGCTTAGGCGATCTTGCAGCGAATCTAATATTCCAAACCTTTGTTACCTTTATTGCATTTTTCTATACCGATGTTTATAAGATTCCCGCAGAGACGGCGACCTTTATTATATTTACCGGCGGTATGATTGGCGCATTTTTCAGCCCTATTATGGGTATGATTGCAGATAGAACCAGCACTCGCTGGGGACGCTATCGCCCATGGATATTATGGACAGCTATTCCTTTTGGCGTTTTAACCATACTGGCTTTTAGCACGCCCGATTTCGACCCTCAAGGTAAAGCGATCTATGCCTTCATCACCTATGTCTTACTCGTGATGATCTATTCAGCCAACAACCTACCCTATTCTGCACTCAGTGGCGTAATCACCGGCAGCATGGCAGAGCGAAACAGCGTATCGTCTTACCGCTTTGTAGCAGTGATGATTGCGCAATTTATCATCCAAGTATTATTACTCCCATTAGTCCTTATTTTAGGTGACGGCGACAAAGCGACCGGCTTTGAAAACACCATGATGATTTTTTCAATTATCGGTACCGTATTTTTCATCATCTCGTTTATCACTACAAAAGAGCGTGTTATCACCAAGCCAGAACAAAAATCATCTGTTAAACAGGACATTGTAGATCTCTTTAAAAACCAGCCTTGGGTTATCATGTTAGCGGTCACCACTTTGCTTTTTATCACCTTAGCGCTTAAGGGTGGCATGTATATTTACTACTTTCAAAATTATGTGAGTGAAGCCCACCTTGCACAATTCCAATTCGATATTGGCTTTAACGGCATGATTGCCGGGCTGAATAACTCGTTAACCAATATTGGATTTTCAACGTTTCAATGGCCAGAAGATATTGCCATTTCAGGCAATAGTATTTTTAATGCCTGCGGCATCATTTTCATGCTATTCGGTATTGCTCTATCTAAACCCTTAGCCGATAAATTTGGTAAGAGAGACGTCTTTACTTCCGCACTATTCGTATCCACTTTATTTATTTTATTATTCTATTTTTACGACCCAGAATCGATTGGCATTATGTTTAGCTCTCAAATTGCTCATGGATTCTTCTATGGCATCACGATACCCATTTTGTGGGCAATGATTGCTGATGTAGCCGATTACTCAGAATGGAAAAATAATCGCAGAGCAACTGCCATTGTTTTTTCAGCGATGTTATTTGGATTAAAATCTGGGTTAGCGATAGGCGGGTCAATGGTTGCAGCCATTTTGGCCAGCTATAACTATGATGCAAATTTAGTATCACAAACGCCAGACACCATTCAAGGAATTAAATTTGCGGTGAGTATTTTTGCGGCAATGCCATTTTTGATGGCCTGCCTGAGCTTATCATTTTATGAAATAGATAAGGCGATGGAGGTCGAAATTGAAAGTGATCTCAGAGACAGTCGTGGCTAGTATGCCGCGGCAATAGACTATGCGCCCCACCGCTTATTGCCTTATTAATAGCTAATAACTTAGAGCTAAAATAAAAGTGAACGTAAAAGAGCCTTGAAATTAATATGAAAAACGATACCAATAGGGATAAGCCATTAAGTGATGCTGAGTTAACGCAGCAACAAGATCTAGCTCGCGCCAATGCCCTGCAAGAAAAAGATAAGCCCTTAGTAACAAATATATATACGGCCGACCCATCAGCTCATGTGTTTGAAGGAAAGATATACATTTATCCCTCTCATGATATTGAGTCAGAAGCGAGCACCAATGATGACGGCGATCAGTTCGCCATGCGTGATTACCATGTCCTCTCTGTTAATAGTGATACCGGTGAAGCAATCGATCACGGTGAAGCATTATCCGTCGATGATATACCTTGGGCCGAGAAACAATTATGGGCACCCGACGCCGCACATAAGAATGGACAATATTATTTTTATTTCCCTGCCAGAGATTACGAAGGTATTTTTCGTATCGGCGTTGCCGTTAGCGACAGCCCATCAGGCCCTTTCAAAGCTGAAGATAACTATATTGAAGGCACTTATAGTATTGATCCTGCCGTATTTGAAGACAAAGAAGGCTCTCATTACATGTACTGGGGTGGCATTTGGGGAGGACAGTTACAGAATTGGCGTGATGGCCATTTCGATGCTGAAGATATTTATCCTGCCGATAATGAACCCGCTTATGCCCCCTTAATCGCTAAATTATCGGATGATATGCTATCGCTAGCAGAGACACCCAGAGACATTCTTATTTACGACAAAAATGGCGAACAACTCTGTGCAGGTGATACTGAAAGAAGGTTTTTTGAAGCATCTTGGTTACACGAATATAACGGTAAGTACTACTTTTCATACTCAACCGGTGACACCCACAAAATAGTCTATGCAACCGGTGACAATCCCTATGGACCATTCACCTATCAGGGCGTGATCTTAAAACCCGTACTCGGCTGGACTAACCATCATTCTATTGCGCAATATGAAGATAAATGGTTTTTGTTCTACCATGACAGTAGCTTATCTGAAGGACAAACACACTTACGCTGCGTTAAAATGTCAGAGCTTGTGCATAATGAAAATGGTGAGATAGAAACGATTGATGCTTATAAGTAAAGCAATAGACCTTAATATGAAGGCTTCATATTAAGGTCTAGATATTTTAGCTAGAGGCAATAAACTCTTTTAACGATATTTCACCGTCTGAATTACCATCTCTTTTCTTAAACGTACTTAAATGCACTTTTGCGCGTCGCTCTTCGTCTGTCCAGCCTCTTTTATCCATCCAAAGATTTGAATGCTTCTTAAACTCATCTGGCGTAACAGCACCATCCTGATTTGTATCGAGTCTCTTGAAATACCTTGCTGGATTTTGCTGTGCTACGGCAGCAAAACTAAAGGTTAAAAGCGCAATAACAGTAACAATTGGTGTCATTATTTTTTTCATGGCTACGTCCTATTGGATTGTATAAAATTAAAACAATGCTAGATATCTCGGACTTCTTTCAAGAAATCCAGCTTTTAAGATTAGATCATATTAGGTTTTGAAAGTAACCTGTAAAAAAAGAGCTTGGTGTGAGTCTGTATCAAGCCAAAGCATTGATACAGACTGATACAAAATCATCAAGCCTTAGCCCTAGGCTAGCCGATACTTGATAGCCCAAAATCGGCGACAATAGACGTCTACTTATGCAAAAAAAGAAATATAAAGCACCTTATTCATAAACTAACTGATGATCTATGGTTTAGAACAGCAGAAAAGTTGACTGATGGTAGACACTTAAGTTAAAAAATATATCTAGATAGCGCATAATGAATGATGTGTTTATAGTGGATATGCAATGACCTAGAGGTATAGGAATGATCCATGTACTATTAGTCGACGATGATGCCGACATTATACAACCGCTAAAGCGCTTTCTGACAGATCATGGTCTGCGAGTCAGCAGTGCTGATAACGGTAGAAACATGCGTAAAATCCTTGAAAATAGCGCTATCGATATTATTTTACTGGATGTCATGATGCCTGGCGAAGACGGCCTAATGCTATGCCGCTACGTACAAGATAAATATAAAATACCGGTTATCCTACTGACTGCTTTGTCTGATGATGACGATAAAGTTGTCGGCTTAGAAATGGGCGCTGATGACTACATTAGCAAACCCTTTAATGCACGTGTTCTACTCGCTCGTTTAAAAGCCGTATTACGACGCTGTGAGAACGAAACCAATGATCAATTAGCAGAATCAGAAGTAACGGCTATTGCTTTTGGTGGTTGGACCTTGGATATTTATCAACGTGAAATCATCGACCAAGAAAATGTCGCCGTTGCCTTAAGCGCCGCTGAATATCGATTACTACAAGTGTTTTTACAACGGCCACAGCGCACGTTATCGCGCGACCAATTACTCGACTTAACACACGGCAGAGAAGCCAAAGCCTTTGACCGCAGTATTGATAATCTTATTAGTCGTTTACGGCGAAAAGTGGAACTCGACACCACCAATCCAAAAATCATTAAAACGGTTAGAGGCGGTGGCTATACTCTAGCAATGCCAGTCTCTAAGATATTTAAAAATGCCTAAAAAACTCGCCAGCCAAATAATTTCATTAATTTTATTTATGCTGCTGTGCACACACATTTTAACCTCTTTCAATTTTTTTATAAAAACAGATTTCCATGACATATTAAATGACCGTATTAATAATGGCACTTATATTAATCGCATGGCGACAGCCGTTAATGTCGTAGAGAGTAATAAGATAAGGGATAACTTTACACTTAGCACTTTCCGCGAAAAATTCTATGTCATTGACACCCCTCTTTTTGAAACGGCGAATTTAAACGCGCAAGATCATAAGCTCAGCCAACAATTAAAGGAACGTATCGGAGAGCAATACCCAAAGGCATCGATACAACAACTTTACATTCCCGAATCAAGAATCTTTAGTGCACTAAAGCATTTCTCTGAATATATAGATCGCTTAGGCAGCGATGAAATTAAGAGTTACTCGCCTGCTGTTATTCTACAATCTCAAGTACAACTCAGTAATGGTAATTGGTTAGTCATGTTGATTTTAGATGTATACCCCTACCCAACATGGATGGCAGAGACACTTAAGCCTTTATCAATATTTACTATCATATTCGTCTTATTCTCGATCATTATCGTACTCGGCATTACCAGCCCGCTAGCAGAATTAGAAAAAAAAGCGCAAAAATTAGGCGTAGGTGAAAAAATAAAAGCAGTAAAACTTAGAGGTCCAATCGATATACAAAATGTAATTATCGCCTTTAATACCATGCTTAAACGCGTCACCAATGTGAATGATCATAGAGCACGAGCACTAGCAGCCATCTCTCATGACATTCGAACGCCATTAACGTCTATGCGCTTACAAGCAGAATTTATTTCCGAGCCTGATATACAAGATAATATTTTCAAAAAAATTGATGAAATGGAGCAAATTTGTGAGGCGACAATCACTTTTGCATTACAAGATTCATGGTCTGAAAAAACACGCGTATTTGATATCGTTTCACTTGTCGATTCTCTGTGCGCCGACCTCTACGAACAGGGGTTAGATGTTCATTTTGAACTCGCAGAGAAAATAAAATTCTCCGGAAGGCCTGTCGCCTTGAAAAGAGCTATCACGAATCTCATTAAGAATGGCGTAGAATACGGAGAAAGCGTTGAAGTTTCTATTGTTAAATTAGACTCGGTGATAAAAATACATATTTTAGATCAAGGCAAAGGCATTCCTGCCGATAAAATGGAACAATTGTTTTCACCCTTTGAGCGTTTAGAGCACTCAAGAAACAGAGACTCTGGCGGCTTAGGTTTAGGTATGGCAATTGCCCGTTCAGTAGTTCGCTCACATGGTGGCGAAATTGAGCTGGAAAATATAGAATATAAAGGACTTGATGCAATCGTTATTTTACCGACTCCACCCTCTCTAATACACTAAATCCCAATTGGTATTGTTATCATAATCCCTCTGGTTTGCAGAGCCTCCGACTTCTCTGCCATAACCTAGGGTATAAACTCTATAACTGTCTTCTCCATCGATATACTCATAAAAATAAGGATTATTCCAAATATCTTCGGGGATCTTAGTCACGTAAATACCAATCAACTGCGATAAATCTGAAGGATAATCCCCCGTATCTTTTTTATAATCTTCGATCATAGTCATAACACTTTGAATATTCAATTTTGCTTTAATAATATTCTCGTTATCGATAGTTGCTGACTCGTTGTAAATCACTAAGCTTAACGTCAGTATTGCCAGAACGAATATACACAGCGCTATAGATAATAATATTTTTGATGCAATATTGACTGTCCGTGAGGTCGATATCATATTTTTAAACTCTATTTTTTCGTTTGTATGTTATTACGTATTAATCTTTTATTTTTAAGTGAAACTGTATTAAGGTTTCTACATGCTTTTCTCATATAAAAAATAACATTTATAGAACCATGGTCCATAGATTATTTAGTCATCTACTTTGCTAATAAGCCCTGCAACCTTTAATATGTAATCTGTAAGAAGCTATCTAGAAAAGGTATAAAATAGCGTTAGCCCACATAGGCTTAGAAGAGTATAAACCAAACCTGATCATGCCGCCTACCGTCAAGGACAGCCAGCCTATTCTGACTAAAATTTAACGATAAGTATAAGCGGCATAACGATAACAATAGGCTTGAATATAACTATTTAATACCTAGCAGCATATTGTTTTATATTACCCAGCGAGTTTTGTATCAAATTGTATCAATGCATTAATATGATACCCGCGGTTACTGGTTAATATAAGGTAGATTATTAAGGCTATGGTAACTTAGCCTCTAAATGTAAGGATACTCGATAATAAAATTGAAAAACTAGGATGCGTTATGTCTATTAGACAAAATAAAAATAAAAACCTTTGTTTTACTCTAAAAACATCTGTAATGGCCTCTTGCTTATTAGCAAGTCTTCCAGTCAACATGGCTAATGCCCAAGATAATAATGCCTCAGCTGATGGCCAACAAATACAAGAAGTGGTCGTAGAGATAGGCATTTTAGGCAGTATTTTAAGATCATTAAGAGAGAAGAGAAACGCAGACCAAATTAAAGATGTTATTAGCGCTGAAGATATCGGCAAGTTACCCGATCAAAATTTAGCCGAAGCGTTACAGAGAATCACAGGTGTACAAATTAGTCGTGATTTTGGTGATGGCAGTGAAGTGTCTATTCGAGGCATGGCTCAAAACCGTGTAGAAATTAATGGCCAGTCTGTAATGGGCTCAAACTCCGAAGGTCGCGGCATTAGCTTCAATGATTTAGCACCCGATGCCTTCAGTAGTATCGAAGTGATTAAAACGCCTATGGCCAAAATGACCGAGGGGTCGCTCGGAGGAACTATTCGCTTAAATACTCGTCGTGCATTTAACTCACGAGGCACTGTTTTGAGTGGACGTATACAAGGAGAGTATGTCGAAGATTTAGACGGCGAATGGGATCATGGTGATGATATAACGCCAACAGTTTCTTTGTTTGGCAGTACACGCTGGGATACCGACTTTGGCGAGATGGGTGTTACAGCCTCCTTCACCTATCAAGAACAAAATAGAACCAAAGACACCTCAGAGATGCGTTGGAAACCTTACAGCGTTACAGGGACGCAAAGAACGGTAACGGCTGCTAACGGCGATTCACTTGCCAGCGCTGGCGATACTATTTTTGCACCTCAGCAAATTAAATTTCAAGCATGGGATCGAGAACAAACTCGTACCGGATTAGTCTCTGGCTTTCAATGGCAGGTTACCGATACTTTTCAGTTTTATGCCGATGCTAATTATAATGCTTTTGACATTTCAACAGCGAGTAACTCTGTTCAGGCAACATTTAATTCAGGCCAAACCAATTATACCAACGCTGTTATGACCGATAACAACACCCTTTTACAGGCTGATGTTAATACCACCTTTGGTAATACCAATGGCTGGGCACAAGATAGCGATAGAAAAACTTATGGTCTAACACTAGGTGCAGAATACTTGTTAGATGAATGGACCATCACCTCTACTCTTGGCGCATCTCATGGTGAAACAGATCAAAAGAATTCTTTTTTTAGCACACCCATTCTATCCTCACGCGCAGTGAGTTACGCATTAATCAATACCGATGTACCTGTATTAAACTTTACCACGCAAGCTGGAGCACCCATTGATACTGGAAGCATTTCGACTTACAAGCTTAATAGCTTGGGGCTTCAAGATGCCTTCTTAGAAACCAATAATGCGGAGTTTAAAGTTGATTTTAATTATAATTTTGATGGCGAGCATTTAGCATCTATTGATTTTGGTGCTCGCGCAGCAAACCGTGAAGCTTCGCGCGTAAGAGACATTACATCTAACATTTCCCTTAGGGGCCAAGCCGTTGAGGACTTTCCAACCCTTGTCGATAGAATGACTCCCTTCCCCACTGATTTTTTAAATGGTTTTTCGGGTGGCAGCTATGACTATCTCGCCCCTCAAAATGGTGACTTTTGGTCTAACCCAGAAATTGCCATTGATGTTTATGGCATCGATGTCGCAACAGACCTAGTACCGGAACTTGGTTACCAATACAACGTTGAAGAAGAAACTCAAGCCGCCTATATTCAAGCAAATTTTGCCGGTGAACTTTTATATATCCCTTACTCAGGCAATATCGGTTTTAGAAGAATATTTACCGACGTCATCTCCTCTGGCTGGTTACAACCGCCAGGAGGCATTGCTGCAACCGAACTGGCAATGACTAATGAATACGGCGACACCTTAGGCAGCGCTAACATAGGCTTTGCAGTATTTGATGATTTATTGGTTCGCTTCTCTATAGCGGATGTTATGTCTCGTCCTAGAATTTCAGACCTTAGCGCAGCCACTAAAATTAATACTGGCGACGCAACAGGCCGATCAGGCAATGTTTTGTTAGAACCTTTTCGCGCCAGACAGTATGACATTTCGGTTGAATGGTATGCCACCGACACCGACTACATAAGCGGCGCTGTTTTCTATAAAGATATCGAATCATTTATCATCAGATCAACACAGAGCCGAGTTATCTATCGCCCCGATCTTGATCAAGATGTGATTTACGATATATCACTACCTAGCAATGGCGAAGGCGGCAAAGTAAAAGGTTTTGAAATAGGCTTCACCAAAACCTTCGGCTTCTTAGGTGAAAAGTTTAGCGGCTTAGGATTAAGCGGCTCTTATACTTATGCTGATAGCGAAACATCTAATCAAAATATCGTAACTGGCGAGCCCTTACCGCTAGAAGACCTATCCAAAAAGAGTTACAACATTGTTAGCTTTTATGAGTACGGCAAATTTTCTGCACGCCTAGCCTATAACTGGCGTTCTGAATTTTTAGATAAAACACAAGGCTTTAATCAGCAACCAGAAATCGAAAGAGATAGAAGCCAAATAGATTTCTCTGCTAGCTATAAGTTAACCAAAAAAGTGAAGCTTTCCTTTAATGCTATTAACTTAGGCGACGATGCCAACGATGAATATCAATTACTTGAAGAACGTGATTTCAAGAAGAGTTCCGTAGGCCGCAGATATACCGTCAATATTAGCGCCCGACTTTAATATATAAATTTTGAAAAAAACTAGAGTTTAAGTATAACGAACAAAGACTCTACAACCTTTATCAGCTTTCTATATTGAGCATAGAAAGCTGATTTTTAATTTATGAAGAAACGAAACCTATGAAAAACGCGTTTAAAACATTATTAAATACCGTCTTGCTCTGCACTTTTGTCAGCGTTAATCAGCAAAGCTTAGCCGAATCGTCAGCAACATCAGACACTGTAAAAGCAACACCTAATATTGTGCTGGTACTCGCCGATGATATGAGCTGGTTCGATATTGGTGCCTACCATCAAGCTATTGACTATGTGCCTAAAAATGCCATTACACCGAATATCGATAAAATTGCTGAAGAAGGCATGATGTTCACACGCTCTTTTACCGCAACCGCAATGTGTGGAGTGACTCGTCAACAGCTATATACCGGCATCTACCCAGTCCGTAATGGTGCATATGGCAACCATACTCGCGTCTATGATGGAGTAAAAAGTGCTGCGCATTACTTTAGTGATATGGGCTACCGAGTGGGACTAGCCGGTAAAGGACATATATACCCTAAAGCCTCCTTCCCTTTTGAAAAAGCTGGTGGAGAAAACAAAACTGCAAAAGGTGAGTCATCATTTGGTATTGATGTTACTCGTCGATTTATGGCCAGGGATAAAGACCAACCCTTTTTCTTAATTGTTGCATCGGCTAATCCGCATGGTCCTTGGAACCGCGGTGACACAAAACAGTACCCTAAAAATAAACTAGAAGTGCCGGTATTTTTAAATGATACCCCAGGACTTCGTCATCGACTTTCACAATACCTCGCTGAAGTTTCTGACTTAGACCGTGAAGTAGGGTTACTTGAAGCTGAAGTAGAAAAGTTGGGTATTAAAAACGATACTATTTTTATCTTTACTAGCGAACAAGGCAGCAGTTTACCTTTCGGCAAATGGACCAACTATGACAGCGGCCTTCAAACGGCTTTTATTATTCGCTGGCCCAACAATATCGAAGCGGGAACAACCTCAGCAGCCATGATCGAATATGTCGATGTTGTTCCAACACTGACTGATCTGGTTAAAGGAACTGTACCTGAGAATCTTGATGGAAGCAGTTTTAAACCCGTACTGTTAGGTCAAGCTACCGAACATAAAGACTATGTTTATGGCATTCAAACCAGCTTAAATGTCCATGAAGGCGCCCCCTATCCCATAAGATCTGTTCGGGGTAAGCAATATAAATTAATCCATAATATTTATGCTGAAGGTAAATTCTCTAACGTTATCACTGAAAATGACTGGTTTAAAGACGAGCTAAAAGCAGAGAAAAAAATCAATAAGAGCAATTACGCTCGCTATGTCACCCGTCCTGAATTTGAGCTTTACGACATTATTAAAGATCCCTTTGAGCAAGTGAATATCATTGATCAACCTCAATACAAAGATAAGATCACTGCTTTAAAAAGTCATTTATCGAATTGGATGGCTCAGCAAGGCGATCTAGGTTTAGAAACCGAAATGGTAGTCTGTGAACGAAAAGGCTTTTCTCATAGAAGATGTCCCTAATAACAAACTATTGTAAACGACCCATTAGCAACACTAAAAAATTGACATAAAACAGTATTAACGTGATGACTTAATCGACTGAATCAAGTCATCACATGGTAAGTAACCATATCTCGAGAACAATATGAAAAAAGCACTGACAATAATAAGCCTCTCATTAGCAATAACTGGGTGCAATAACCCTTCGCAAATGAGCACCGAAAAAAATGATGCCAGTTTACCCTTATCTGCTGATTATCAAGTAGGCTTACATACGCAGTTTAAAGATAACTTTATGATTGGCACCGCTTTAGCTGCCACTGACATTTTAAGCAGAGATGATTCCATACGTAAATTAGTAGCCAAAGAATTCAACGCAGTTACCGCTGAAAATGTTTTGAAATGGGAGATTATTCACCCCAAGCCAAACGTCTATGATTTTAAAGCCCCTGATAGACTTGTGGATTTTGCAGAAAAAAATAATATTTTCTTAGTTGGACACGCATTAGTTTGGCATCACCAAAGACCTGATTGGATTTTTGAAAACAATAATGGCTCAACCGTATCACGTGAAGTATTACTGGGCCGTATGGAAGAACATATCAACAAAGTTGCTGGTCGTTATAAGAATCGTATTGATGCCTGGGATGTGGTTAATGAAGCCCTTGAAGAAGACGGTAGCTTAAGAGAAAGCGCTTGGTTTAAGATTATTGGCGAGGACTATATTGAACAAGCCTTTAGAATGGCAGAAAAAGCCGCACCGAATGCCAAGCTTTACTATAACGATTACAACTTGTTTGAGCCCGAAAAACGCGATGGCGCAATCAAGCTAATAAAAAACCTTCAAGCCAAAGGCGTTAAAATTGATGGTATTGGTATTCAAGGACATTACGGTCTTTATTATCCTGATCTGAATCAGCTTGAAGATTCAATCAAAGCCTTTACTGAACTTGGTATTGATATTTTTATTAGCGAATTAGATATTACCGTCCTTCCTTTACCGGGAGGCAGAAACCAAGGCGCTGACATTGCCCTTGATATAGCGCTTGATAAGCAAAGCGAAGATAAAATGAACCCTTACCCGAAAGAGTTACCTGCCGTTATTGAAGCAAAGCTCGGTAAACGCTATCAAGAAATATTTTCTGTTTTAAATAAGTATAAAGACCATATTAGTCGTGTTTCTCTTTGGGGAATCAGTGATGCTCATACATGGAGAAATGATTGGCCCGTTAAAGGTCGAACAGATTACCCGCTTTTCTTTGATCGCAATATGAATAAAAAGCCTTTTGTCTCACGGTTATCACCAACAGAATAAAATAATGTCTTATCAAAAAATAATAGCTTCAATAGTCAATCAATGTATTGTTTACTCAACAATATCATTCATGTCTATCTCAACAGTCTTTGCCATCGATGCAAAGGTTGAGCAGCCTAATATTTTATGGATTGTGAGTGAAGATAACAGTCCTTTACTCGGCGCCTATGGCGATAGCTTCGCAACAACGCCTAATATCGATAAGCTCGCTCAGCAATCCATTGTTTACGACAATGCCTTTGCTAACTCTCCTGTTTGTGCACCCACTCGATTTTCAATTATTACCGGTATGCATGCTAATGCTATGGGCACCAGTAATATGCGTAGCCGGAATAAAATTCCCGCATTCGTAAAAGCCTACACCCACTATTTACGTGCGGCGGGTTATCATGTTACTAATAATGATAAAACCGATTACAACTACGCGACTGTCGATATACCCGATGGCACACTGCTTAGCTATAAAGAATGGCAAGCGATTGATAGCCAGCTCTGGGATAAAGGAAGTTACAGCGACCGCCAATCGGGCCAACCTTTTTTTCATGTCTACAATATGTTTGAGTCTCATGAGAGCCGCTTGCATAACCCACTTAAAAATCGTCAACACCGCCCTGAAGATGTCACCCTTCCGCCCTATCATCCTGATACTGCAGAAATACGCAGTGATTGGGCATTATATTATGATCGCATCACACGAATGGATAGCTTAGTCGGGGAAAAACTGGCTGAATTAGATGCGGCTGGCGAACTCGAAAATACCATTGTATTTTATTATTCCGATCATGGTGGCGCGCTCGCCAGAAGTAAACGATTTTTATATGACACAGGCACTAAAATTCCATTTATGGTGCATGCGCCTAAAAAATATCAGCATTTATTGAATCATGAAATGAGTAGCCGAACGGACCAGCTTATTGATATTGTCGATTTAGCACCGACATTACTTTATTTAGCCGGTGTCGATAAACCTGCCCATATGCATGGCGAAAACATTTTTAGCATCGCTGATAATAACCGTAAACAATATAACTATTTGTATCGCGGTCGTATGGATGTACGCATAGATTTAGTGCGCGCCTTACGTCATGAAAAATTCAAATACATTCGCAACTATATGCCCCACCGTCCTAATGGGCAGCATTTAGGCTATTTATGGAAAGCTGCATCCGTCCGCTCATGGCAGCAAGCCTGCCAACAAAATAAATGTAATGAAACCCAGCAACGCTTTTGGCAAGCGCGTCCTAGCGAAGAGCTATATGACACGAGTGTTGATCCTTGGGAAGTTAATAATTTAGCGAGTGACGCTGCTTACAGCACTGTCTTAACCGATATGCGTAAGGCATTGCAATCAAAAAATCGACAGTACAAAGATGTGGGCTTCATTCCTGAAGGAGAGCTCGCTAAACGGACTAAAAATCAAACTGGCTATGAACTCGTTAGAGAAGATAACTTCCCTATCGATTTAATTATTGAAACTGCTGAAATCGCCAGTTTAGCGAAACCAGAAAATCTCGCTTTACTTACCCAGCGGTTATCGCACCAAGAGCCCATTGTTAGATACTGGGCCGCCATGGGATGCACTATTTTAAAAGAACAGGCTATGCCAGCAAAACTAATGCTCTTGCAGAAACTCCGCGATAACTCGGCGGATGTGCAAATTGTTGCCGCAGAAGCGCTTGCCTATATGGGTAATGAACAGCAAGCCCTAGAAATTCTGATGAAACAACTCACTCATCCCTCAGCCATGGTGAGAATTCATGCGGCCAATGCGCTAGATGCCATAGGCATAAAAGCTAAACCTGTTGCGAAAGAATTGAAAACGATGGTTGCTGCAATGCAATCATTAAAAACTCAAGGCAAATTACCTGAAGAGAATTATTTGCTTTCAGCATTATCACATACCATTTCAAAACTATAACGCTGATACTTTTGTTTATAGTCATGGTGTACTAATAGCAAAAAAATACAAGAGTACAGAATAATTTAACAAAAGCTACTTAGTAGTATTGTGAGTAGCATAAACATTAACAATAGCGATTGAATAAATATTATGTATTTAGGAATAGATTTAGGCACCTCGTGTGTAAAGATCATTATATTGGATGAGCATGACCAACTCGTGGCTCAAGCATCATCTCCCCTAGAAGTCAGCCGGCCTGCACCGCTGTGGTCAGAGCAAGCACCCGCCGATTGGTGGCAGGCTACGCACTTAGCGATGGATGAGTTATTACAAAATCATTCTGTCGAATTACAAGCAGTAAAAGCTATTGGCCTATCTGGGCAGATGCATGGTGCAACCTTATTAGACAGTGCGAACAACATTATTCGCCCTGCTATTTTATGGAATGACGGTCGTAGCGAAGCACAATGCCAATGGTTAGAGAGCATCGAACCTAATAGTCGCGCTATTACCGGCAACATTGCTATGCCAGGTTTTACTGCACCTAAACTCGTGTGGCTAAAAGAAAACGAACCAGATAATTTTGCTAAAATTGCCAAAGTTTTATTACCTAAAGATTATTTACGGTTTTTGATGACCGGCGACTATGCATCGGATATGTCTGATAGCGCAGGCACATTATGGCTAGATGTTGAAAAGCGAGCATGGTCTCAGGCCATGTTAACAGCGAGCAGCTTAACTGAAGCACAAATGCCTACATTGTATGAAGGCACAGAAATTACTGGCATGCTTCATAGTGAGCTTGCTAAAAAATGGGGAATACCAGCGGTTCCGGTAATCGCTGGTGGCGGCGATAACGCAGCAGGTGCCGCAGGTATTGGTGTTATTAATCCGAATGAGGCCTTTTTGTCACTGGGCACGTCTGGCGTTTATTTTGTGGCGAATGAAAGCTATCAGCCTAATCCTGATAGTGCTGTTCATACCTTTTGTCATTGCATTGAAAATACTTGGCATCAAATGTCTGTAATTTTAAGTGCTGCCAGCTGTTTATCATGGGTCACTGAATTAACGGGGTTTAAAAACGAACAAAGCTTACTCAATGAAATTGAGAAGCTCGATTTCTCCACGCCCTCACCGGTTATTTTTCTACCGTATTTATCAGGCGAACGTACGCCGCATAACAACCCTAATGCACAAGGTGTGTTTTTTGGTCTGGGTCACAATACAAACTCAGCAGAACTTGGCCGTGCTGTATTAGAAGGTATTGCTTTTGCCTTTGCCGATGGGCAGCAAGCGCTAATGGACGCCGGTACAGTCATCGATACCGTATCGGTTATTGGCGGTGGTTCACGCAGTAAGCTTTGGGGGAAAATTCTTTCCAGCGTATTAAACAAACCCCTCACCTACCGTAAAGGTGGTGAAGTCGGCCCAGCATTTGGTGCTGCTCGCTTAGCGAAGATAGGCGTTAACTCACTGGCTGCGACTGATATTTGTTTAGCCGGTGAAATAGACGATGTCATACAACCAGATCCAATTTTGTCTGCTTATTACGTTAAGCAACATGAAAAATTTCAACAACTTTATCAAAGCTTAAAAGACCATTTTTAAGTGTTTGCTATCTATATTTAACTAGGAGCTATTCATGAGCGAACAATTTTTTAACAACGTCAATAAAATCCAATTTGAAGGTCCCGATAGCACAAACCCCTTCGCCTTTCGATACTATGATGAGAATCAGGTCGTCAATGGTAAAACAATGAAAGAACATCTGCGTTTTGCTGCTTGCTATTGGCACAACTTTTGTTGGGCAGGTTCTGATATTTTCGGTGCAGGTACTTTTGATCGTCCTTGGATTCAAGCAACAGGCAACCAGTTACAACTGGCTGAACAAAAAGCGGCAGTTGCTTTTGAATTCTTTGAAAAATTAGGCGTACCTTATTTTTGTTTTCATGATGCGGATATTGCACCTGAAGGCAATTCCTTAAAAGAATTCCACGCTAATGTTAACCATATTGCTGATATCTTTGAAAAAGAAATGCAACGTACAGGCGTTGAATTACTTTGGGGTACGGCAAACTTATTTTCTAATGCCCGTTTTTGTGCTGGTGGCTCAACCAATCCTAATCCAGAACTGTTTGCTTATGCTGCTGCACAGGTGAAGCATGCTATGGACGTAACCCACCGCTTGGGCGGCCATAACTATGTGCTTTGGGGAGGTCGAGAAGGTTATGACAGCTTGTTAAATACCGACTTAAAACAAGAAGGCGAGCAATATGCGCGCTTTCTAAAAATGGTTATTGAGCACAAGCATAAAATTGGTTTTAAAGGTACTTTATTAATTGAGCCTAAGCCTCAAGAGCCTACTAAACATCAATACGATTATGACACAGCTACAGTAGCAGGCTTTCTTCATAAGCACGGCATTCAAGATGAAGTGCAAGTAAACATTGAAGCTAACCACGCAACATTAGCTGGTCATAGTTTTCACCATGAAATTGCGACCGCCTGCGCTGAAGGTATTATGGGCAGTGTTGATGCCAACCGTGGCGATATGCAAAACGGCTGGGATACCGATCAGTTTCCTAACGATGTTGCCGAGTGCACCTTAGTGATGTATGAAATCTTAAAAGCGGGTGGTTTTAAAACAGGTGGCTTTAACTTTGATACAAAGCTGCGTCGCCAATCTTGTGAACGTGATGACCTATTCCTTGGTCACATTGGCGGCATGGATACAATGGCTAAGTCATTACTTAACGCCGCAAAGTTAATTGATGATGCGCCTTTAAGTGACTTTGTTGATACTCGTTACGCAGGCTGGAAAGAAAAATTAGGTCAAAGTATTATGTCTGGCAACCAGAGCTTAGAGAGCTTGTCTCAACTCGTACTAGATAATAATATCAATCCTAAACAAGAATCGGGTCGTCAAGAGTTATTGGAAAACATTGTTAACCGTTACGTTTAATTTTACTGGGCGTAACATTAAACCAAAGCAATAATCATTTACAGGCTTCAACTTTACGATAGATTTACCTGTTTTTTTAACAGGTAAATCTTTCCTCTCAAGTAAAAAAGTCACTTCAATCAGTTAACCCATCAATCGGATCGCTATGAACTTACTAGAACAGCTTAAAAAAGTCACCATTGTCGTTGCTGATAGTGGTGATGTGGATTCCATAAAATCATTAAATCCTACTGACGCTACGACTAACCCATCATTAATCTTACAGGCCGCCAAGCTCCCTCAATATCAGCATTTAATTGATCACGCGATTATGACAGCAGGCAATAATATTGATGATATCTGTGATCAGCTTATCGTCAACTTTGGTTGTGAAATATTAAATCATGTTCCTGGCCGAGTATCTTCTGAAGTGGATGCGCGACTTTCTTTTGATACCAATGCGAGTATTGCGAAAGGCCGTAAACTCATTAGCCTCTACCAAGCAGCAGGTATTGATAAGAAAAGAGTTTTAATTAAGCTTGCCTCAACATGGCAAGGTATTAAAGCAGCCGAACAGTTAGAAAAAGAAGGCATTGCTTGTAACTTAACATTACTCTTTTCGAAAGCTCAAGCCATAGCCTGTGCTGAAGCCAATGTCACATTGATATCGCCTTTTGTGGGTCGCATTTTAGATTGGTACAAGAAAAATGAAGATAAAGAATTTATTGGCGCAGATGATCCTGGTGTTAAATCGGTGACGGATATCTATAATTACTATAAACAATACGGCTATAACACCGTTGTTATGGGAGCCAGCTTTAGAAATATTAGCGAAATCATTGAATTGGCAGGCTGTGATTTATTGACGATATCCCCTGCTTTGCTGAATCAATTACAAGACACTGAAGGCAGCCTAACGACTAAACTATCGGCTGCGAATATGAACATTATGAATCGTGATTCGCTGATTGCCTTAACTGACGCCACTTTTTCATGGGTGCATAACGAAGATGCCATGGCCTGTGAAAAGTTGTCCGAAGGCATACGTAACTTTGCAAAAGACCAAGCCCTTTTAGATCAGCTTGTTACTGATAGGGTTAATCAATAAAATAAATCCATTATTTAATAATAAAAGCATGACAAAGGTAATACATCATGAGCATTGTCAGCTATACCCTTGCAAATAACCAAGGTGATGTTGTTCATATCGCTAATTACGGTGCTCGTTTATTAAAATGGATAACTGATGTCGACGACCACCCTCGTAATATTATTTTAGGCTATGAAAAACTTGAAGACTACCTTCAAGACAGCTACTTTATTGGCGCAATTGTAGGTCCTTATGCTAATCGTATCGCCCACTCAATATGCAAAGTTGATGGCAAAACCTTACAACTCAATGCCAACGAGGGCGAGCATCATTTACACGGTGGCAATAACGCACTCGCCAATCTCTTTTGGGAATGTATTGAACAAACAAAGAATACGCTTACCTTAAGATGCGAATTAGCAGACGAGTTTAATGGTTACCCTGGAGGAATGTTAGTTGAGGTAACTTACCAACTGCTTGAAAAAAGTGAATTAACGATTGCAATTCAAGTCATCACTGAGCAAGCAACCATTGCAGGCCCAACAGCCCACCCTTATTTTAATCTTGATCAAGAACAGAGTATTAATCAGCACTGCTTGCAAATATTTAGCCGTCAAATTACACCGACGAATCTTAGTGGACTTCCTCAAGGGAATATTTCAAACGTAGCTTCGACTGAATTTGATTATCTAACACCAAAACGCATTACAGAAAAAACGATTCTCGATAATAATTATTTATTAACCTCTGAGGACAGCAGCTTACAATCACAAACCTTACAACATGCCATACTTCAAAGCGCCGATAAAAAACTCAAACTCCATGTCGACTCTAACTACCCTGCTATGCAAGTGTATACTGGACAATATCTTGAAGCGCCGTTTAACCGCTCTCAAGGTCTCTGCTTAGAACCACAGTTTTGCCCTGACAGTCCAAACCAATCTAATTACCCTTTTCATCTAACTACTCAACACCAGCCATTAAATACTCATATAACTTATCGGTTAGAAAAAAACGACTATAAACAGAGCTAGCGCAATCAAAAACTGTTGATTCCGGCTGATTTAAATTGAAATTATTCCATATAAATTAGTAGCTTAAAGATAAAACACGCTTTTCTAATTACTCGCTCAAACAGCTTACACACTAACACTTGTTTATTGATTGTACGGCTAATACGATCAGTTTAATAATTATAAAATGTAAAGTCGTTCTCCCCCGAATGATTTTATTTATTACTAGAAAGTAAATCATACCCTGGAGAAAAAGATGTCTTCCATCTTTAAGCACTTGCGTACCTGTGCGTTTGTTTCTTTATCTTGCTTATCACAGCAAGCCTCAGCTATTTATATTGACCTCAACTTTAGCGGCACATTATCTAATTCTCAAAAAGCGCTTTTCACGCAGGCTGAACAATTCTGGAAAACTACGCTTACGGACTATCAACCTAGCGTCAATGCCAGCCTCCTAAGCAATATCGTTATTCACGCTAAAGTGACAGCGATCGATGGTGTCGGCAGTACACTTGGCTCTGCTGGACCAACCTTTGAATGGACTATCGGTGGCTATGTACTGGTATCCGACAAAATTTATAAATTAATAATTATTGATAGTCTTTTATTTTCGCGTTCTCATATGAGTAGCTAATTGCTTACTCAAATCACGTAACACTGATTGATACTCTGCTTCAT
>ENA-OQVM01001038-OQVM01001038.1-marine-metagenome-genome-assembly--contig:-NODE-1038-length-39086-cov-15.495886_pt1 | contig 39086 bp, 41 predicted proteins | sample MGYA00237776_ERZ505498 | MGnify/ENA primary metagenome ERZ505498 (study PRJEB26159, sample SAMN06265151) | marine metagenome | isolation source: Helgoland LTER site | place: Germany:Helgoland, sampling...
AACGCACAGGGTCGAATTTCATTGCCACCATCCTCGGCAAGTTATCAAGAACAACACCAACGATTAACACAGGAAGGCGTGCTTATACGGAATGGAAGGATTGCGTTGAAAAATTATCAGTGGGAACCTTAAAGGGCCTTTAATCTTTTATTATGTCGCTGTAGATTCACTAGCTTTCTATTCAAGCGCATTCCATGGCGTAACTTTAATTAGTAGTAGATCAAAAAATATTCCTACTGGCCCCTTTTCCTGCACCTAACTGAGAAAAGCGTAGTAGTTTATAAGCACCTTGTTATGTATGTGATATGTAAATTGAACGAGAGAGCTTTAAATTTTTATAGTGAAAATGATTGATTTAACTACTGTATGCATTGACAGTGGCTAGGTAACACTTTACCCTCTGGGTTTTTCGAACAACCCAAACAAGGAAACCCAGAGGGTAAAGTGTTACCTATTGGCTTCTTGCGTGTGTGGAGTTTTTTTAAACGCTTCATAGTACGTGTCCTTGATGGCTTAATAATAACTCTAATTATACACTTATTAATTAACAATATCAGTTACTTAGATGATAACGATTGCGAAAATTCGCGAAAATTCGTCGTTATTATTAACCAGCCTTGACCCTAAAATTCGTTGATTGATTTGTAAGATTTCGGCTAATTAAAAAAGCTAAGATCTTCCTTAGGAAGAATCAATTTTCCATCGGTATACTTTTGATCAATAATTCTAGCAAGCTTTTCACCCGACATTTCAACAAGAGTATTAACCTCACTATAAACTCCTCCCTGATAAGGGCGACTTCCTCCGTCATTCAATCTTACTATCAGGAAGTATCGGTATGTTTTAACCATGCCAGCTAATGACGCCACCACAGGATCTTCATGATTTAACATTTCAAATGGCATTCGAATACTCGACCATTTATGTAACATATAAGGCTTAGCTAACGTTCTTCTAAACAATGCTATATCACTTTTATAGAGATAGGTTAATTGGTCTATACCCCTGATTTGTTTCCAGTTTTCAATAAGTGTTTCAGGCGTTATCGGAGCAATGAGATTGTATTCATGTGCTAGAAAATCATTTGATTGTTTAATCAAAAAATCATCATATTCATCCCCGCTTGCACTAAAACTAAAAAACACTGTGAGAATAATTGATTTAAACACTGTTTTTTTGAGAAATAATCTATCCATAGCCTCTACTCTCTAATGGGAACCCTAACACCGCCATAAACGGCGCGAGCTTGCGGGTATCTGACGACCGCAGGGAGCGAATTTAAGGGCTTTATTAGTATTCAATTGCACTTATTCTCAACATTTCTTCTTTGATACTATCAAAGAAACAGGGTTCAACTTTATATGAGTAACCACCCGTATTATCATTCCTCGGATATCGCAAGTGTTGGTCCATAAACTTAGGCTTGTATTTTTGCATGTAAGCCTCGGCCATTTCTGCTTCACCTAGATTTAAATCACATGACTCATAACTTGAAAAGTCAAAAGGATGTTCAATTTTATATCGTTCTTCAGAAAAGTGAGCTCTATATTTTTTTTCGAGAATAGCGATATCATGAACTTTTTCAATTGCCTCCTTTTTTTCTATCATGTACTTATAAAAAAGCTCAACAGAATGGTAAAGCTGATAAGCAATTGCATTTTGATATTCGAAAGTGTTTTTTAACCTAGTATCGGCTTCAGCAGACACCTTACCTATTTCAATATAAGCAAGAGCCATTAATAAAAATTCTTGATTCTTATTTAACATTGAGTTCTCCTTGATTGCAGCAAAAAGGGTCCAAAAAGGGGGCAGTAGGAATATTAATTAACCAATCAGTCTGTAGATCAAAAAATATCTCTGCTGACCCTCTTTCCTGCTATAAGTTAAAACGCAGTCCATCGTTATCTATCGGCACTAGATCAGCACTGTATTTTTTTGACTGCTTATATTTTATTTCTAGTTCAAGCTCTTCAATTTCTGGGTGAACACGAAGAAACCTGCTAAGTTTTTTTCGAATTTGTTCGTCTATGATGATGACGGTCTTAAGTCCGTAATCTAATTCTTGATGAAATCTGTCAGCGTCTTCCTGTTGATTTGAATCTACCGGCTTAAGGCTTACCCGAAAAATTGCGCACTTTCCTTTTAGTTCTACTTCTGAGCTCTCTCCATTTATTGAATCACAACCCCATTTGTGATTAAACTCAACGGAAGTTGTTCCTTTTCTTAATCTTCGGATCATCTATTTTCTCCATGAGCCATAACGCTCATTTTTTGAATTTTTTGGGGTCAGTGTAAAAACCCACATTAAAAAGGGGGTAGATGTTTTTCTCATATAATTACTTAAATCTGGTCGCTTTATAAAAACCATTGCCACCCTACTTCTTAGTCAACACTTACAAATCAACTTACCCATTAAAATAGCTTAAAAATTCTGAAAGCTTAATTAATAATATTTTTAGACTGGCCCTAAAATTCGTTGCTTAGGTATTTCATTGCAGTTATTTCTACTTTCCCAGCTGATTCTTTCATTTGCACTATATTAGCTTTGGTAATTCTCGAAGCCCCAGCCATAGTTCCTGTGCTCCACATTTCTACTCGATCCAACTCTTCTCGGTATTTTACGTAGTAATTCTTACCTGCTTCAGCATGAATAGTTACAGTACCTTTCGTTAGCTTTGTGGCAACAAAGAACGTACTTAAACGAATTTCAAAAGTGTGATCGCCAGGGTCAACAAGAAAATAAGTATACCCTCCATGGGTAAAACGGAATACCTGCTGGTCATTATAAAAAAGGAAGTCGGCTTCACTGCTTCCGTATTGATCGTCTTTAGGATGATACAGGTAGATAGTTGCTAGACCTGCATTAGTGTTTTCCACTTCCGTAAAAATCGGCCCTGTAGCAGCACAGGACACAAGAGCAAGTGTTACACACAACAAAAAAAGATACCTTATTTTCTGCATAGAATTGTCCTAGACATTTAATTTTTTAGGCCAGTGAAAAAAACCATATCACACTTCTTCTCAGTCAATGCAAGAAAAAAAAAGGGGGGCTATAGGAATATTAATTAACCAATTATTTTGTAGATCAAAATATATTCCTACTGAGACTTTCCCCCTCTACCCCCTAAAAAAAATTCACTTATGCGCAATGGGTTTATCCGTAAACAAATAATCTTTTAACTCTTTATCAAACCGCGGATCTTGTCTTCTGATCCATTCTAAAACCATCGCTGCATGTTCTTTTTCTTCATCACGGTTATGAGCCAATATCGCTTTCAACTCTTCGTTTTTACAGGCATCAACTCTTTGGTTGTACCAATCAACCGCTTCAAGCTCTTCCATTAGCGATGTGATAGCTCTATGCATATCTCTTGTTTTATCCGAGAGCTCACTTATTGGTTCGTGATAACCTTCATTTGACATTTTTATCTCTCCTATAAATGAAATTTAGATTGCGATGCATAACACTGCATCTCGGCATATAGCGCTCTTACTGCCACAACTTGAAATACAACTCATAGCTTATCAAGATAAGAAAACTCCTTACTTGAATAGAATTCATCGATTCCTTCTTTTAGAATTGCCGCATAACCAGCCGCTAGTGCCTCATTTGATGAAGCAAAAAATTCTGTCCAGATCGAAGAATAGCCCTGCGTACCCTTAATTCTCAATCCCCAACAATTCTCTTCTTCAAACGTAGCAATAACGGTGACCTTCTTACCGTCTTTTACAATATCTTTAACTACACACTCTTCTTGAAAATCTTCCATGATTTACTCCTACTGTGGTTTTTGAATTACTTCCTTCTATAACAGTCTGCTTATAAGGAACGCGTCCTCATCGCAATTATTTTCCAGTTTTCGGATCAATATAAAAGACCCTCTATTTTCTTTGAAAATAACTAAAGAAAAACAGACAGCTTAGCTTGGGATAAGTTGCGAACGTTGACGAGCAATTTGTGGGGGATGCTTTTGTCTGAGGGGAATTGTGCAATCCATAATGTCGAAACAGGGATCGCATCAAGTATTTTTTAGTTGGTCATGATGGCGCTAAGGAAATATAACGCCCTTAGCAGGCGCCGCGCTTTTGCAGTCGCTTATCTAAACGGGTTAACTTTGCAGACCTTCACGGATTACTTCTGGATGACGAAAAGCAATTTGAATTAATGCTTTAGCTGCACCTGACGGTTCCCGGCGACCCTGCTCCCACTCTTGGAGAGTTCGTGGCGATATCTGTAAGGCTTGCGCAAATAATATTTGCGACAGACCCGTTTTAAGCCTTGCTGCTGCAACTTCGTTTCCTGCAATCTGCGTTACTCGAGCAGCCTTACCAGCCCGCATTTCTTTAACAGACTGCAACAGTTTGTCGCCTAGCTCTTCGCCTGTTAGCTCTTTATTTTTTTTACTCATGTTCGATAACCTCTCGAATTACGTTTAAAGACTATCAATAGATGCCTTAAGCTAGTCCATTTAACGACTTATCTTTTTTATTTATCTACCTGCATATCTATTTATTTAACATTTAACGTCAAATCTTGCATTTGGGTGATCACCTAACACCTCAAACACCGGCAGCGTTTGCGCCGTCCGAGTGATTTGACTTGTTAGCAGCTTCAGATTGCAATCTTTCTACAAGCCATACTTTGATAATAGATTGTCGAGTTACGCCTATACGAGCGGCTTCTTTATCAAGAGATTCAACAACCCAAGATGGAAAGTCGACATTAATTCTTTTTTGTTCCTGATTAATACGCCGCTTAGTAGAAAGATTGAGGTTATCAATAATATCTTCTTTGTTATCATCAAATTTTTTATCAAACTCTTTATCAAACTCTTTAGTATTCATATAACTCTACCTCTTTAATTCTTGAGCGTCTGACAGAAATTAATCGAATATTTTCATTCCGATAAGTTATGACTGCGGACCAATGTTTATTATGGATAATGCCGATAACCAGAAACCTTGCTTCAATCTTTGATTCAGTTTCGATCTCCAATGCATCAGGATCATTCCACAGCGCTTGAGCAGCCTGAAAATCTATTCCATGCTTTTCTAGGTTAACTTTACTTTTATCTTCATCGTATTCGAAAATAAGCATGAGTATAAAATATACCTATTTTACTCACAATGCAAGATGACGTTACAGGAATGAGAAAGGCCTCAAACAGCCTATTTATGTGGAATGCGCCCTCACTTCGATCATTATCGCGGATTCACAACGCCCATAAGCCATTGTTTTATAACATCATCCACATCAAACATTTTTAATACAGATAAAAGGGGAATTAACTCAGGAAGCTTGCTCGACATTTAACACAAAAAATAAACTGTATCTGAATATCGATTTCGGAAAAGGAATTTCAAAGGCCATACGCTCCATCAATGTACACCTTAAATAGGCGATTGATTGCGCTATTGATCTTTGGCTTGCTCAGCATCATTCCAAGGCGCCACTTTTATCAGCAAGATCATTCCCGGAATAGCTAATGCGGTGCACAATAAAAAGAATTGCTCCCAACCAATGCGGTCGACAATTACGCCCGTTAACGCATTAGCAAAGGTACGCGGTAAAGCCGTTATTGCGGTAAGCAAAGCAAACTGTGTGGCGGCAAACTGAATACTTGTCTCACGCGCTATATAAGCGGTAAAACCCGCTGTGCCCAACCCTACCCCAAGGTACTCAAAACTAATAACTAACGCGAGCAAGCCTTTATCTGGCCCTGACTGCGCTAATATCCAAAAGCCTAGAATGCTGACCACTTGCACCACACCAAATAACCATAGGCATTTATTAATGCCCAGTCGCGCCATAACTGGAATAGCAATAAACCCACCGGCAATGGCAGACCAAAGCGCTGCCGTCTTAGCAATAACACCTATCTCGCTTTTACTAAAACCTAAATCATAATAAAACGGATAAGATAAAGCGGTCGCCATACTGTCACCCAGCTTATACAGCAACATAAAGGCTAAAACCGTTAGCGCCGACGTTAAGCCTCGACGACCAATAAACTCTTTAAAGGGATCAATGGCGGCTTCTCGGATGGTCCGCGGGCTACCTAACGGTCGCGTTAATTCATTAACACTTAAGGTTAAGGCAACGCCAACTAACATAAAGCCAGCAACAATCACAAACACCCACGACCAAGGAATAATGTCGGATAAAATCGGCGCCATTGCTCCCGGCACTAAACCGGCGATACGATAAGCCTGTATATGCAGTGTATTGCCCGTCCCTAGCTGGCTTTCATCCAGCAACTCACGACGGTAAGCATCCAGCACAATATCTTGGCTGGCACTAAAAAATGCGATAGCAGCCGCAAGGTAAGCAATGGTCCAAATGGATTTTTGCGGATCTAAAAAACCAATACTCGCAATCGCTATCAATAGGAATAACTGCGTGAGCAGCATCCAACCGCGACGATGGCCCAGCATCGGCAATGAAAACCGATCCATGAGTGGCGACCAAATAAACTTCCAGGTATAAGGTACGCCCACTAAAGCAAAGAAACCTATCTCAGCTAAACCGACACCTTGATCACGCAACCATAACGGCAGTAGCTGATAAATAACGTAAAGCGGTAACCCAGAAGAGAAGCCCGTGAAGATACAAATTAACATACGACGCGTTAATAGCTGTTCTTTTAATGACGGACTGGACGATGCGGGTAATGGACTCATTGACAATAACTTCTCTTAGGTTAACTATTTTTGCAATGGACCACTATGAAAACGAAATTCATTCACGGGTTCTAAAATAAGCTGGGCTTCTTTTTCAGCGAAAAAAGCAACGCGTTCAGCAATATCTTGCTCGGCATAGCCTTGGGCTAATGTCAGATAATCTTGAAAATGTCTCGCCTCAGAACGCAGTAAGGAGGTATAAAAATGACTTAACTCGTCATCCAATAGTGGCGCTATCTTGGCAAAACGCTCACAAGAACGAGCTTCTATAAAGGCACCCACAATTAAGGTATCAACTAATTTATTGGGCTCGTGTGCTGTAACACCTTCTCGTAACGATACCGCATATCGCGAAGGCGTAACATGAATATATTCAATGTCACGCTTCTCCATAATCGCTAACACTTGCTCAAAGTGGCGAAGCTCTTCGCGGGCTAAGCGTGATAATTTATGCAGTAATTCAGGTCTATCAAAATAACGGTAGAGCATTGTCATGGCGGTTGATGCCGCTTTCTTTTCACAATTAGCATGATCAATTAACATAATCGTTTGATTCGCTAATGCTGCCTCTACCCAGCTATCGGGTGTCTCACACTGTAAAAAAGCTTGCACCGCTGAAATATCAACAGGCTGGGAAGTTTTTGTACTACTTGACTTGGCAACTGCAACAGACATTCAATAAGGCTCGGTTAAATAGGACCAATAAAAAAGGGTTAGACGCCAACATTCACACTTTAAGGCTCGCTAGAAGCACGATTAGCCCGCTTGCTATTCGCCACAATATAACGCTCATAGTGTGCCATCGACAATGAATGAAACTCCTCATCAATCTCTTGACGAATGTCGATTAATGTTTGGTGCTCAAACAAGCTGATCTTTGAAAACCCATATATTAGAGTGTCATCAATTTGGCCGGCACCCGCGCGAAGCAACTCAAATAACCAGCAATAAGGATTACGGTTTTTCTCATAAGGAATTTGCTGCGTTTGCAATTGCTTTTGCAATAACGGCTCATCTACTATCCGTAAACGCAAAGAAACAACCTGTGTTAATAGCTCATCTAAACGAATATCAATGGCTACTTTTTGATCATGCGTATAGCTATTCCAGAGAATGACCTCGTGATCAAATCGCTTGCAGCCGCGGCAAACCGAATCACCGATACCGGTTGAGCAAACGCCAATGCAAGGCGTACGAATACTATGGAAAAGTTTCATCTAACAATAACAAGCCTGTTTCTATTTCAGTTTCTATTTTTAGGATTAGCGGCACATTAATAGCGCTCGAGCACTTTTACAGCCCGCTAAAAAATCAAGCTCTATCGTAGAGCGAGGCCGCTGGGATCTCAAGTAAAAAGAGCCATTTGGACAAATATTTGAGGTATTTAAGCTGGCTCATTGGCCGAGGGCAATACTGATAGTAAGAATATAGCTTGGAGGCCGGACTAACCGGCGCGGGCAAGCAGCTTAGTCGCTACCCTACCCGCACGCTTTTATTGAATGAATACTGACGCGCTGCACGCTCAACAGTCAAGCATCGGTAATCTGTGCTTACTTAATAATGGTTCTATAACAGTTGCGACCCGAACTTTTTGCCATAGCGCAGGCCTGATCTGCTCTATGCCTTGCCGTGACAATAGTGTCGCCATCAGCAAGCAGTGTTGCACCCAAGCTAATAGTGATAGTGACCGGTTTTTTCGCAAAGCGTAAAGGACAAGATTGTACCGCTATGCGTAATTTCTCCAAGGCTTGCTGACCTGCCTGCAAACTTGTTTCTGGCAATAGAATGGTAAATTGCGCCCCCGAAAACCGTGCAATAAAATCGGTTTTACGTAACTGCTGCAGCATGGTTTTGCCAATAATCTTTAACATCCGATCACCCGCTTCGTGACCAAACTCTTCATTGGTGCGCTTAAAAAAATCAACATCGGCAACTGCCAACACTAAAGGTCGCTGATAACGCTGCCAGCGATCATATTCTTGCTGCACGCGTATATTATAGGCTTCACGGTTAGGTAAGTCGGTTAAGGTATCACGCAGTAATTTATCGCGCTGTTTCTGCAGGCTTTCGCTGGCCTCTTGGACATCACTGTCCATGTCCTCAACACGCGTCGTCATCTCTAACAATTGCTGAGCCATTAATGCCTGCTGCTCACTTTGATTCGACTGAAACTGCTCTAACGATGTAACAATGGTCTGCAGCTTATCACTAACGCTGTCCTTAAGTGCTACAACGCCCTCTAAATCTTGTGTTGTATCATCGCCTTCAAAACGAGAAACAATATCGCTGACATGGCTATCAAGCTCATCGCTTAAATCTTGTGTTTGCCCGGTGCTAATTAACTGACTATGGTCAACAAAACTAATAAACGAGCCTATTTCTAATAGTTGCTTATTTAATCCCTGTAAAAACTGCTCAAACTGGCGTTGATCTCGACCGAGAGCGGCAACCACAACAGTCACTACTTTATCTAATGCTGGAATAAAGTCTGGCCATTCCAAACCATTTTGTAAGTCTTTATAGAGTTGATTAGCAAAATGCTGAGCATCGGCAGGCACATCAATTTCGGCCAACAAGCCCAGTAGCACAGCAACCACTTCTACTCTTACCGCCTCATAACTATCGGCATTGTCATCTTGCTCGATAACCGCTTGAGGTTGATTGGCAATAACATTTTTGGTCGCCGCTGATGACGCTAAATTTTTCTTAGCACTATCGACTTTAGATACATTGTCAGCCGTCGCAACAGTTTCCGCCCCCATTAAACGACGGCGCAAATCTAACAGCAACGCGGACAACAAGGCTTTTTTAACCGGAGGGGCTTTAGGTAATGTCACTAGAGGTTCAAGCGACTGCAATGCCGTACTTTGCGCAGCGACAACTTTTTCTAGCCAAAGCTCAATATCAAAGGGCTCAGCTAAACGGTTAGCAGACTTTTTAAGCTCTTTGCCTAGCTTGTTAATGGCTAGTGCGGAGGGTCTATCAATTTTAACCGTTTGCAACTGCTCAAGCAGCGTTGCTAACGATTCCGTCGCTTGATTGCCTCGCTTAATGCGCGTGTTATCCATGGCATGAATGCCGGTTTCTAAGGCATCTATCTGAGCCGCCAAGCTAACACCGGTTTTATCATTTAATGACTGCCTAACGCCTTCAAGTGCCGCATCTAAGGTTGCATCTTGTCCTTGCGCAGCAATACTGATTTTCGCCACACCACGGTGCAACTCATCAATTTTTTTCTGCCATTCAAGCCCCACTAACTCTTGCTCTTTTATTAGCTCAAGGTACTTTAGCTTCCAAGGACTACCTGTTTCAATATCACTCACTATTATTTCTCTGACGCTGGGGTGGTGGCGCACCAATATGCGCTTCATTCCTGGCCTTTGCTAAATCCATTTGTTTTTGACGCTCAGCAAAACGTTGTTTTTGGTCATCACTCAAACTGTTATAACACAAAGGGCAGCAAACCCCTTTTTGATAATGCTCACTTTCTTTTTGTTCTGCAGTTATAGGGTGGCGACAGCCATGGCACTGATCATAGGAACCAACATTTAAATCATGATCAACAGCTACGCGATTATCAAATACAAAACACTCACCCTGCCATAAACTTTCTTCTTTAGGTGTTTCTTCTAGGTATTTAAGTATACCGCCTTTTAAATGATAAACTTCTTCAAAGCCTTGATCTAACAGATAAGCTGTGGATTTTTCGCAACGAATGCCACCGGTACAAAACATCGCCACTTTTTTTTGTTTGTTTGGGTTAAGGTTTTTTTCGACAAACTCGGGAATTTCACGAAAGGTCGTTGTCTGCGGATTAATCGCGCCTTTAAAAGAGCCTATATCGCATTCGTAATCATTACGAGTATCGATAACGGTGACTTCAGGATCACTGATTAAATCATTCCAATCTTTGGGTTCTACGTAATGCCCCACTAAGCTATTAGGGTCAATTCCACCAATGCCCATGGTGACAATTTCTTTTTTGAGCTTCACCTTCATACGATAAAAGGGAATGCGCTCATCTAAAGATTCTTTATGGTCAATATCCGCTAAACGACTATCACTTTTCAAATAGGCCAATACACTGTCTATGGTCTCGCGACTGCCGGCGATAGTGCCATTAATACCCTCTTCGGCTAACAGCAAGGTTCCTTTGGCGCCAGCCGAAATACAGGCATCCAGCAAAGGCTCACGTAATGCGTGATAATCAGGTAAGGCTACAAATTTGTATAGGGCTGCAACAATGGTCGCTGTGTTGTCGGAACTATCATCCACGTCAGTCATTCTCACTTAGTCGCTTTGTCATGCTTGCTTCCGCCAAGGCACTGCGGTGAATCGGGTGAAGATGGCTGCGCTGACCACTCCTCGTGGGTATAGGTGTGAATAGCTAAAGCGTGTACATCGCCCGCTAACTCATCAACTAGGGTCTTGTAGATCAGTTGATGTCTCGCCACCGAGCGCTGGTTATTAAACGCGTCAGCAACAATCACGATTTTAAAATGCGTTTCGGCATCACGTGGGCCTGAATGCTTGTGACTTTCATTGACCACATCAAGATGGCTTGGCGATAACGCCGCAGTTAATTTACTGATGATAATCGATTGAGTATGCACAAGGCGGTTCCGTTGTATAAAAGTGAATGGATAACAGTAAGTCGATTTGGGCTAATTATAAACCGCTGAAGCGTATGGATGCTAACAACAATAGGCGCAAGAATGCTCACAATCGCATTTTGCAATTATATTGAATATTCGGATTTAACGACATAAAAAATAAAGCGGAGGATCAAGCAAACTACAAGTCAAACTGCAAATCAAACAATAAAGAGACATGAGTAATTTTTGTACAAGCTAAAAGACAGTACAGGTTAACCTTAATTAAACCAATATTTAGCTAAGCTCACTTATCTAGATACACTTATCTAAACACACTTATTTAGACACAGGAGTGAAAGCACGCTTAATAGAAGACCATATAAACAGACAAGCCAGGATTGTTTGGCTTTAATATGACTTTTGATGAATGAAGCTTGGCAACCGCCGCTACAAGACTTAAGCCAAGACCATTACCCGGCTGTGCACTGCGACTGCGCTCTTCGCGATAAAAGCGTCTAAACACTTTTTCATGATTTTTTTCGGCTATACCACAGCCATTATCAGCTACGGTTAAAACCGCTAACGGAGTCGATGGACACTCATCCTTATTGAAAACTAGACCATGTTTTTTTTGTGACAACGCAATAACAATATGGCCATTCTCAGGGGTATATTTAACCGCATTATCCAAAAGATTAGCAAAGGCTTGAACCAATAAATTACGATCGGCCATCATGCCTACTTTTTCAATACGCACATCAAAGGTAATCGATTTTTCAGAAGCCACCGGCTCATAAAGTTCTATAACGTCTTCGAGTAATTGATCTAATTCAACCGCCGTTTTTTCAGTGCCACTCTCGCCCAGTTCAACACGAGCAATACGCTGCAGGGCATTAAATGTGCCCAGCATATTATCGGCTTCGGCAATTAACTGCTGCACAATATCGAGGTCGTCATCATCACAATTTTTTTCGAAGGTGACTAAATTATTACGCATGCGAGTTAACGGCGTTCTTAAATCGTGGGCAATATTATCAGAGACTTGTTTCACGCCATCCATTAGATACTGAATACGATCAAGCATCATATTTAAATGCAACGCTAATTGCTGCAAATCACCACTGGATTTACTCCCAGACTTACTAATGATTAAACGTTCAGAAAGGTTGCCATCCATGATTTTTTTAATACTTTTATTAATTCTATCGACATGACGCTGAAAGTCCCAGGTCATAAAAAACACGGCGAAAGTACCCATCAATATCGTGGTAATAAACATTGAGAATAAAACACCGATAAAGAAACGGGTATAAGCAAAAACAGCTAAGCGACTTCTGGCAGCCAACAGCTGATGACCATCCGCCAACGTTACGCTGCGTGCTATATGGCGGATATCAGTATCGCCTTCTAATACAGCTAATTCAAAGCCAAGCCAATCGCGATACTCTGTAAACTGCGGCCAATCTTCTAAGCTACCTGCTAGTTTATTATACTTACTGTCCACGACCATATAGTCATACTGAACTGAGCTGAACTCGTCTGCACGCTGCTCTATAAAACCATCGACTGCATCAATACCGCCAGCCTCATAGACTGCAACAAATTCAGTTAGCTCATCAGCAAAACCTTGATCAACACCTTTGAAATAATGATAGGAAAAGAGGCTATAGATTATCAGCAGCAAAAACATGGAACTTAAAACACTAAACAGCGTGGACCGCATCGCATAGCGAAAGATGTAGCTGCTGAGTACTTTACTTACAATCATGCATTTATCCGAAAGCTAGCTAAAATATTAGCCATGCAAACTTTCCATAAAAAAAAATAAAAACTTTTTAGCTAAGCGTCTTTAAGCTAAAAAACTTTAAGAGGGTGTATTTAACACATAGCCTGAACCACGAACCGTTTGCAGTAATGGCCTATCAAAATCTTTATCTATTTTTTGTCGCAGACGACTTACATGTACGTCTATAACATTGGTTTGTGGATCAAAATGATAATCCCAAACGTTTTCAAGCAGCATGGTGCGAGTGACAATTTGTCCCGCATTGCGCATCAAGTACTCTAACAAGCGAAATTCTCGCGGCTGTAAAGAGAGCTTTTGACCGGCTCTTTGTACTTCATGGGCTAATAAATCGAGTTCTAAATCTGCCACTTTTAAACGAGTAACCGGCGAATCAATATCACGACGCCTCACTAACACTTCAATCCGCGTATACAACTCTTCAAAATCAAACGGCTTGGCTAAATAGTCATCAGCACCCACTTTTAGGCCATCGATACGATCGCTTACTTCACCAAGGGCACTTAATATTAGAATGGGGGTAGTATCACCTTCGCCGCGTAAGGCTTTAACGATAGAAATACCATCGAGCTCGGGAAGCATGCGATCAATAATAATGGCATCGTAAGCTTCATCTTTTGCTAAACCCAGCCCATCCGTACCCGTGGCTGCATGCGTAATAACCTGACCTTTACCGATAAATCCTTTTTCAACAAATTCAGCGACACTTTGATCATCTTCAATTAACAATATATGCATAAAAATACTTTAATCCTTGAAACACTCTAATTTGAGTTCACTACGCTACTATTTGAGTTCACTACCCTACTAACAGCAGTTCGTAGAAAAATTAAGACCCAATATGAAAAATGAAAATAAAAGCTATATTTATCAATAATATAGAATTAGAACCTTGATAATTTAATTAGCTTTCTTGAATAACTTACTAAACCGTTTCCAATATTAGCATTCACTTAGTCTATAGTTAATTAACAAGGCGTTAATTGTTGGTTACAAATCGAACAAAATAAGGTCTAATGGGTCATAACTAACACGAACCGCAAAAATTATAACTAATAACAAAAGCGATATTCAAAGTGTGGGGGTACTCAGTCTATGTGGAGATTGAATCTTACTAACAGTTTAGCGGCTCAGCGGTCTTTGCATGCGCTTGCGCAGCAAGCTGCATCCATGTTTTTTACGCCATTACTAATGCGCGCCCCATTAATCCGCTTATCATTCATTTCTTTACCGCGTTTATTCTTCACCTTATTGTTAGCCACTGCAGCCACTGTAGTCCCTGTGGTCGCTGTCAATGCAGCAACTGAACAACTGACCTATCACTCGCTCGATACCTATCCAGGCCATTTAAACGATACTGCAGGCAGCGGCTATTTGATACCACAAATGTCGCTGATACAATTTTCAACGATATTTATAAAACAATCCGAAAAGCCCGCAGACGAGCTACCTCGCCGCAAAGTGTCTACTCAAACAGAAGCCTATAACAGATCTATTGAGTTACTAGTCTCAACAGGCGAATTTGTGACGCCACGCGCAACCATTAACTTGTTAAACCCCAATGCGTCTCATGGTTACTCTCAAGACTCTACAGAGCCTTATCGCTCTGGAGGTTCAGCATTAGGCGAAGTATTACGAATGGGATTGAAGTCTTGGTGGAATAACAATGAAGGTTCACAACTTCATGCTATTAGCGCAGTGGCACCCGAGTCGGTTCGCACCGGTAAAGTAGCCGGCAAAGCTAAATTTGATTGGGACTACTCGTTAAAATTTTCTTATGATGACGTTAAGCTGAAATTCGAAAAAGCCTTTTAATAGCAATCGATGAAATAGCGCGACACTTCTGCTCTACCCTCCTTCTTTCTAGTTGCTGCCGACGTATCTCGTCAACGCCCATAACAGCCCATAATAAACACACCACCTACACAGCCTCGTCCGCGCAAGGTACAATTGCATTTATACTGCAAGCTTATTAACAACAACCCTAACAAGATAAAACTTATGCCCACCAATGATCAACTCACTGACGCTGTAATAGCACCACTAGGTCGCCGACTAATGGCAATGCTTTACGATATTTTTTTACTCATGGCCATTCTGCTTTGCACCAGTGCTGTTTATACCGTTATTGCAGTATCAATTACCGGAGACTTTGCACAACATGGTAATGTCCAAACCGATGAAACACTGCATGAGCTAAACCCCACCGAATTAGGCTGGCCAATTTTGCCAGTTTTGGCTTCCGTCTATATTGGCTTCTTTGTTTATTTTTGGCGAAATACAGGGCAAACCTTGGGCATGCTTGTCTGGAAACTGAAACTAGTCTCCAATGATCAAACGCCTATCACTTATGGGCAAGCATTAGTCAGAGTCATAGCCGCAATACCGTCAGTGGCCTTGTTCGGGCTAGGCTATATTGGATTGTTGTTTGGCAGTAAAAAACAGACTTGGCATGACCGCATATCAAAAACAACGGTTATTCGCTTAGCCAAAAAATAATAGCTGACATCAAAGAAAAAAGGATACAACGATAGAAAGATAAAAAAATAAAAAAATAAAAAGACAAGCAAATTATCGCGTTCGATATAGCAATATAGAACCAACAGCAGCACAAATTAATATCGGCAGTAGCACCGCATAAAAAGGTGAAAAACCATAAATAAGACTGCTAGGGCCTAATAAGTTTTGAGTGAACTGAAACGTAATACCGACAACCACACCAATAAAAACGCGATAGCCCATTGTCGAAGATCGCAGCGGGCCAAAAACAAAAGATAACGCCACTAAGACTAAACTGATAATCATCAGTGGATGCAAACACTTCTGCCAGAAAGCCAAACGATAAGCACCACTATCGAGCTCTTGCTCATCTAAATAATTAGCATAATCATACAAACCCGTCGGCGATAGATCTTCAGCTGCCAGCGAAAGATAGCCGAGCATTTTCGGGGAGAGTTGCGTATTCCATTGCAGCGTTGTGAATTGACTGCTATCAATCGTATCAGAATGAAAAACACTTCGCTGTACACCTTCCATTAACCAGCCACGCCTCTGGTAACTGGCGCGCCTAGCAAATGACGAACTCAGTAAATCACCTTGTGCATCAAATTCAAAGGTGGTGACACCGTATAAAACACCACCAGGCTGAACCACATTAAAGTGCATAAACGTATCACCCTCACGGTGCCATAAACCACCACCGGCGACTAATGAGCGATCCGTTCCTGAGATAGAAAAATCTTTATGACTCTTGGCCCATTGATCAGTAAAGGGTGAGACATACTCACTAATTAACATCGATAATAAAATCAACCACAAGGTCGGCTTAACAGCCATCCAAATTAAGCGACTCAGTGATACGCCGCTGGCACGTATCACGGTAATCTCACTACTACTCGACAGCATACCCATTGCCACTAAGCAGCCGACCAATGCGGATAAAGGAATGTACTCGTTAATACGACCCGGAATCGTTAATCCCACATAAATAAGCGATTGCCAAAAAGTGTAGTTGCCACGAACATCATCTAGCTGATCAATAATGGCCGACACCACATCAAGACCAACAATAAGCAGCAGTACCAACAAAATAGCACCAATAACATTAATGCCTATATAAGAGCTCAGTTTATTCATAACTTAACTTATTCATAACTTAACTTATTCATAACTTAAATAGCCGCTCTAGATTTTCGAGCAGCTAATAGACGCTTAAAATCATCTTCAAGTAATAACATTAATGCGCCAATAAAAAACAAACCATGAACCAGCCATATCATTAGCGGCGGCTGCGTTTCCATTTCAATTTTATTTCTGACACCGGTAATGGCGACAATATATAAAAGATAAATTAATACCGCAGGTAACATTTTAATATAGCGGCCACTGCGTTGATTCGTTTTGCTTAAAGCCAACGCCAACAATGCAACCACAAGCACAACCACTGGCAGAGAAAAACGCCAATGAAGTGCTGCAATATCACTGGGTTTATCAGACATAAATAATGCCCTTGTTGTTTTAGCATCACCCTCTAACTGCAACTTTTCAACACGTCGACGCTCAACGACTTTTTGAGAGTAGGATGCGAACTCCGTGATTTGATAATCACGCTTACCGACAAAACCATCGTAAACTGAGCCATTGTCTAACGTTAAATATTGACCGCCGCCTAAATCAGCATTATCAGAGATTCGTCCTGAATCGGCGCGAATAACGATCACACTGCCATCACGTCGGTGTTCGACCATCCAAACGTCATTAACCGCATCACTATTAGGATCAAATTTTTCGGCGTAAATAACGCGCTGACCATCGCTGGTTTCTTGAAACTTCCCCTCTTGTAATATCGCTAGGCTATTGGTGTTAGCCGGATTTTGTAGAATAGACTGTACTTTGTTTAAACTGGAGGGTGCACCAAATAATGTGAGATAAGCGACCAACATACTCATTAATATGGCCGGTATAGCAGTAATCGTCACCAAGCGTTTTTTACCTGTTCCGCAGGCATTCATAACAATCATTTCGTTATCAACATACAAACGACCATAGGCAAGTAAAACGCCAATAAAAAAACCTAAGGGTAAAATTAATGGCAGGAAATCGGGAATACGAAAAAGGATGACCCAGAACACGACATCAGAAGACAGATGACCGCTACTCGATTGCGCAAGGTATTTAGCTAATCGGCCACTGGTGACAATCAATAACAAAATAACTGTTACTGCGGCTGTCGCCTGTGAAACTTCCTTGATTAGATAGCGAAATAAAATCATGACAAACTATAAGCGTCTCAATAATGAAAAAATAAAAGCAAATACAATAAAAGTAAATACAATAAAAATAAGATAACAGTAATAAGATTTTTTTTAAGCACAAAAAATCGTCATTTATCACTAATAAGCAGGTTAAACACAACAATATAAATCTAACACTTAACATAAGCCCTGAACGAATCGCAATCAAAAAGAATACAAAACATTCAAATCTAACGATTTATAACCGCTCACTGATGATAGATAAGTAACTAATCCACATTTTACCGCACTAAAGTGGCGCTTTATCCTTTTACTGCTAAAGTTAAATTAATAGTGAATGCAGTATTTTGATTATCGCTATTAACTCCAGGTCTACATAACCTCTTCAAAAGGCGTCCAATTGGACGCCTTTTTTTTATCTTTAAACCCCTGCAGCAACCCATATCACAATCAAAAAACCGTTAAGCGCTGACTATTTGAATTAACACCCATGGTGCCGTCACAACCGCCCACATCAGCTGATCACATTGCTGCCACTGCGCCGCTTGCTGATCATTGACAGATGATAGCTGCTGCAGTTCAAGCCATTTACTGACTTGCTCAGTATCATCGGCAGATACCGCAGCAGCAACCTCAACTAAATTCAGCTTAGCATCGACAAACAATACCTTGCCCGCGGCAAAAAATCGTGCCAACTCGCTCCAAGCTAATTGCGCTGTCTGACCATGCATATCGGTTATATTTTCTTGATCTGGCATATTGCCTGGCCTCATTGATTGCGTCTTAGATTGCGTCTTAGATTACTTCATCGATTGCTTTAGTGCATCAAGCTAGCGGGGCAAACCCGCCAATTAAAATCGATTAGCGCACACTATAAATTTTACTGGCTCGCTATTCACCTAATATTGACGACAAATATTGACGGAAAACAGTGATACCTCACTCAAAACCGCTCGCTAAACCTCACCCAGTTCACCGTTTTAACAGCGCGCTATGCCACTCAAAATCTCCCCGACATACACTAGTCTCATTAACGTAAAAGTCATTGAAAATAATCTGCCCAGCCAAAGATTGACAGCAAAATATGACCCATAGAGATATTGATAACGCTATGAATAAAACGCTATACAACACAATGGATAGAACTATGAATCCTTTAAAAGCATGTGCCGCCGCACTCTTAACCTTTAGTTTGTTAGGCTGTGGAGGCTCAGGTGATGATGCCGCTGAAACTAACATAGATAACAATGAAACCGCCATTGCTGTTAATGGCGCAGGCGTCAAAGGACCACTCATCAACGCCAATGTCACCGCCTATGAAATTGATACTACACAAGCTGACCTTAAGGGTGACATAGTCGCTCGCGGCAGCTCAGATACCAATGCTAATTTGCAGCTGGCTATTCCTGAAAGCCTTTCTAGTAATGGGCCCTTCTTAATTGAATACACAGATGGCACTGAAATCAATGGTCAAATACCTGTTATAGAATCATTGAGCACAATCATCACCAGCCAACAATTACTCGCTGGTACCGCCGTTTATGCAACGCCTTTAAGCTCCTTTGCTATTGAACACGCCAAACAAATTGCCGATAGCCTTGAGAATAACGCCGACCCATTAACCGTTGGTTTATCGGGCAACAATAATGGCAGCATTAGCATCGCCGAATTCTTAGCCGCATTAGAAACCACATCCACACATATTAAAGCAACACTTGGGCTTGGTTTATTAACCGAAGACATTAACCTATTTACGACTTCACCACTGATTAATGCCGATACGGATGCTGAAGACACATTGGCTATAAGAACAACTAATGAAGTTTTTGCCGCGATTGTGAGTATTTTAAAAGACGAAATCGTTGATGATGGCTTAACCGCCAGCGGTATAACGCTTGTTGCAGCATTGGCCAATGACTTCGCCGATGGCAGCTTTGATAAACAAAATGCCGGCAATGCTATTACAGCATTGAATACTATCGATGATATTGCCGCCGTGCTGACTCAGAATCCAGCCTTGCTGGACGTTCCGAATAGCGACAAGAGCATAGGTCAAATTAATGAAATATTGGCTGAAGAAACAGCAACACTGGCACCTGAATTACCTGCCGTTTCGCTACAAACACCAGAAATAGCATTACCCTTGGCCTCTATCTATAGCGAAGAAAATCCGGAGCCAACACCACCCAATAACACGCCCTCAACGCCAGCGGTAATCTTTAGCACCGCGACATTACAAACGGCGGCTGTTGAAGGCGATAGTATTAGCGTAGAACTGATTGCCAGCGACGATGACAATAATATTGCCTACTGCGATTTAAGTATTAATGATGTATTTGTTCGACGCGACAGCAGCGCCCCTTATCAATATGGCATTAACTCTGGCTTTAATGATAGCGGCCTCAACAATCTCTCGGCAGGCAGTCATACTTTAACCGCTGAATGCGTAGACACAACCGACTTAAGCGCATCCAGCATCGCCAGTATTGATATTGCATCAACACCTAATGAAGGTGGTGGCGAAGCTGTTTTACGTGATGTCGCTTTAAACTGGGGCACCCCAACCACACGAACAGATGGTAGCCCCCTAGCGATTAATGAAATTGATCACTATGAAATTTATTATTCTTCGACCAGTGAAGGCAGTAACAGTGAAAACACAGTGTCAGTGGCTGCAACTAACAGTAACAATCAACTGGTCAATGACTATGAAATAAATGCATTACCCATTGGCGAGTACTATTTTTCAATCGCCACCGTTGACACTGCCGGTATCGCAAGTGAGTTTATTAACCCCGTTGCGCTAACTATCCAGTAAAACACTTACTTTTAACGTTTGCGCTGAAAGTAATTTGGCACATCAGTTGAGCCTAAAAGATAACGTCGCAATAAATCTAACGCTAACGCACTCACCATGGTTTGAAACATTTTACGGCCAACAGGATAATGAAAGAGATGGGCATTAATACTACCCATCCCGCCCCATGCTACCCATACTGAACCAACAGGCTTATCGTCGGTTCCGCCATCAGGGCCAGCAATACCCGTTACTGCAATAACACAATGAGCAGCAGAACGTTCTAGTGCGCCCTCGGCCATGGCTCTAGCAACCGGCTCGCTCACGGCACCATGTGTTTCAATTAAATCGGCATCAACACCAAGAACACTACTTTTAATAGCATTAGAATAAGACACGAAACCTGCGCCAAAAACCGATGAAGCACCACTAATTGCGGTAACGTTTGAAGCAATCATTCCGCCAGTACAAGACTCCGCTAGCGTTAACTGCTTATTCTGCTGTTGCAACAAGCCAATAACAATCGCACCTAATGTGTCATCATTTTCACCGACAATAAAGTCACCCACTACTTTTCTTAATTCCACTTCGCATTGATCTCGCAAAGGCAAATGGGCTTGATCTTCTATTTCTAGTTTAAGCTCTAACAGCGGAGCACCCGCACGAAAACCCACTACGACTTCACTCGGCCAATGAGGACATTGATCCGCAATTATTTGCTGCAGCGATGACTCGCCCATACCAAATAATTTTAAGCGCCGCACTAAACGTGCCGAAGCATCGGGAAAACTCACTTGTAGCTCAGACAATACAGAACCCTTTAACATAGCGGCTAATTCTGGCGGCACACCGGGAGTACACAGCAACAAACAGTCTCTATATCGCAACGCTATACCTACAGCACTACCCACAGGATTAGCCAATACAGTTGCGCTAGCCGGCAATAATGTTTGCTTGAGGTTGGCAGCATTGGCGGCAACACCCCGCCGCTCACACCATTCATTCACATGAGTGAGTGCTTGGGTATTTTCAACTAAGGGCTCACCAGTAAGAAGAGATAGCGCTTCTGACGTAAGATCATCTATCGTTGGGCCTAAGCCACCATTAATAATGATGGCAGGATACAGAGCCGCTAGCTTATCGAGCTCGGCAACAATTAAATCAATATCGTCACCCACTGTTACTTTATGCGCGACATCAAAGCCCTGCACAGCAAGCGATTGGGCAATCATAGCGGAGTTAGAATCAACCGTATCACCGGTCATTAATTCATTACCCGTTAACAACAATGCTATTTTCAAAAAAAACTCCAAATAATAAAAAACGAATGAAAAACGACTAACTAATAGCGATAACTAATAACGATAACTAATAACGATAACTAATAGCGACTAGACACCTGTGCTTGTAAGCCACCCACAATAAAATCAATTAAATTATCCGTACGCCAGCGCAATGATTTCGCATCCAAGTCAATCGATTGATTTCTACGTGCTTCATCCCACTCAGCAATGGCCGTCATAGATTGACGACCCATTAACTGTAATCGAAAGTGAATAACGGCCAGAGGTAACGGCTTTAATGCCTTAATCATTAATGATGTGAGCTCAAACATAGCACGGTTTCTTTCGCGATTTTTTTGAAACAAATCACGACCAGGTTGGTAGGCATAAAGCTGGGCTAACAGTGACACATAGCTCGTGTCCTCAACAGGCTTGAGAAGCTCTTCAGCAAAAGGCTCAACAAAGACCTCCGTTAGTCGCTTTACCGTAACCACATCACCACGATGCTGCAAAGCATCTAAACGCCTTAAACGCTCTTGATTAATCGGCGTTAAACGATAGTTTAATATCGCCTCGATTAAGCCATCTCGATTACCAAAATGGTATTGCAAAGCAGAAGGATTTTTTTGACCCGCTTCACGAGCAATCATACGAGTAGAAACCGCTTCCAAACCATGCTCAGCAAATAACCGCTCTGCGGTTTTAAGCAGCAATGCAGCCCCACTCTCCATCGATGAAAAAGGAATCTCAGCGAGTTGATCACTCATAAATCACCTCCAGTCAAAATTATTATTAACAGCGCACTTATCGGCATGCAGCTTACTCGCACAACTTTATAAAATGCTTAGTTTGTAAGCGCTTAAGACAATGCCATTCAAACCCATGGCATCAATGATAAACCAGATTAGAGTCATAACTGTTTATTCTATTGGGTATATTTAACGATACTCGCTTAAGCTGTGGCCGCCAAGGCTTTCTATCCTTGCTGTTCGCAATTAGCTTAAATACACTATATCCTCAAATAGTACCTTAGCGACTGAGCAGTCGCCAAAGAATAAGCCCAACGCTTAGCTATTTCCATTACTAGAACCAATGAGTTAATCATGAGTTTAAGCTTCTCACATATCTTTATTTTATTAGCCGGCTTCGCTGCGGCTATGTACTTCTTTTCTGAACTGCACGTTAGAGAAATTGCTTTAAATGCAGCCAGATCACACTCCGACGAACTCAATGTACAATTGCTAGACCAAAGCGTTGGCATCCATCGTGTTTGGTTGAAGCGTGATAGTGACAACCGGCTGCGTATTTGGCGTAACTATCAATTTGAATTCACGTCAACAGGCGATGAACGCTATAAAGGAAACGTTATCACCCTTGGCGAACAGGTCGAAACGGTTCAATTACAGGTTCACAGAGTACCTGTTATAAAAGAGCCCATTCACAAAGAATCCAGTAACAAAGACTACAACTCGTAACGATTATGACTGAAGTAACCATTAATAATAATCTTGAGGAAGTACTCAGCTACAAACTCATCCGAAGTCGCCGTCGCACCTTAGGTATTTCAGTTCGCCGTGGCATCGTTGAAGTTCGCGCGCCGCTCAAAGCACCCAAGTATTGGATTACTGATTGCCTTGAAGAAAAGCGATCGTGGATTAGCAAACAAGTCTCTTTGCAAAAACTGCAATTACAAGATATCTACCGAATTACTGATGGCGCGATACTGCCATTACTAGGCGACACACTCGCTATTCGTATCAGCAGTCATTCTCGCTTAAGCGGTAAAAAAGTTAAACGCGCCAGCATCAGCGTTGAAGACTCGATTTTATGGATTATTATCCCTCCGAGCATCATGACAGAAACCGCATTATCGGCAGAACAATTACAAGAAGAAAAAGCCACACAACTGTTTTTAAAATGGATAAAAACGGAAGCTGAAGGCTACATGTCAGAAGCAACCCATGCACTGGCTATGCAGATGAACCTAAACAAACTCAACAAAATTAGCTATAGGCGCACCGCTAGCAAATGGGGTCACTGCACCAGTGAAGGTAACATACAGTACAACCCACTATTAATGCTGGCACCGCAGTTTGTTGTTGATTACATTATTGCTCATGAGGTTTGCCATTTGCGCCATGCCAATCACTCTAAGCAATTTTGGCATTTAGTTGATAGCGTTTACCCGCAAAGGAATCATGCTGAAAATTGGCTTAAGCAACACGGACATCGCCTAGCTATCGTTTAGCTATCGTTTATCTGTTTATCTAGCCACCCGCCAACAACTTTTTTTTCTGTTTAAGAAAATCAGCCAAATCATTAAGCACATCACTGCTCTCAGGTTTACTGATTAAAAGCGAATCGATATTTTCTAACTCTTTATCTAATCGACTCATATCATCTAAGCTGCCTGACTCACTCGACAAACATTTATCGCGACAGAAATGCAGCCATTCTTCGCGTTCATCGGCCGTTAAACTATCAGGAAAATTACGCGCTCTGTAACGAAACAATAAATCGGGTAGCCGCGCATCCTCAAAAGGAAAAACACTGCCGGCCAATGTCGCCGCATCAGCAGTAGGTATTTTCTGCATTAATGGTTTATCCCTGTTTGGAATAAAACCATCATATAGCAGCGCCTCGGCATCACGGTCACTGTTATCGAATGCATTGGCGGTTACAACCGCTTGCAATTTTTTGGCTAAACCTGAAAAAGCTAATAACTGCTTTCGATGTGCCTCACAGCTTGGCCAATCTAAAGATAAACGCGCAGCCACTTTATCATCCACCAACTTAGGCGTTAAGACGATAGGACAGCGATTGATATGAATGGATTTAAGGGGAATGCGATCAATACCTGCAGGTAAATCAGCAACGCGCGTAAATAATAAATCAGCAATTTGCTGAGCATCTAAGTCAAATAAGGGTTTAGGTGAATAGCGTAAATCCACACAGATAATTTCATTTTTGTTTTTAGGATGCTGCGCAATGGGCAGCACCAATGAACCACAGCAAAATTCAGAACCAAACCGAGAGGAAATATGCAGTACGGGCTTGCCACTACCCAGTGCTAGTGCCTCTTGCGCCTTCTGCTTTTGACGCAGAGAAAACACATGATCAAATAGCTGGGGATGGGTATCTTTAATTAATTTAGCCACAGCAATGGTCGCATAGACGTCTGAGAGCGCATCATGCGCCGCCTCATGCGATAAACCGTTAGCCTCGGTTAATTGCTCTAACCGAAAACTCACTACGCCATCATCACGCTGCGGCCAGTTAATGCCCTCAGGCCTAACGGCATAGCAAAGGCGTAACATATCAATGATATCCCAGCGGGTATTGCCATTTTGCCATTCACGGCCATAGGGATCATAAAAATTTCGGTATAAGCCATAGCGCGTTACTTCATCATCAAAGCGCAAACTGTTATAACCGACACTACAGGTATTAGGCTGGGCCAACTCAGCGTGAATAGCCGCAAAAAAATCTCGCTCACTCACCCCTTGCTGATCAACTTGCTGCGGCGTCATACCGGTGACTAAACAGGCCTCAGCATGAGGTATAACATCAAGTGCTGGACGACATAAAATATTTAAGGGCTCGCCAACAATATTAAAATCATTGTCAGTTCGCACGCCTGCAAACTGCGAAGGCATATCTTCGGCAGGGTTAATGCCCCATGTTTCGTAATCATGCCAATATAAAGTATCCATTAAACCCTCGATATCCAAACTCATTTAAAACGATCTTAGCAATAGCAATAACAATAACAATAACAATAACAATAACAATAACAATAACAATTAAGCCGACTGCTCTTTAAACTGATAGCTAGCCAATTTAGCATATAGAGCAGATTCTTTTAACAAGTGTTCGTGAGCCCCTTGAGCGACTAACTCGCCATGATCTAACACCGCAATGGTATCAGCATGCAAAATAGTTGAGAGTCGATGAGCAATAATTAACGTAGTGCGATTTTCCATTAGCCGCTCTAGCGCTTTCTGAACCTTAAACTCACTTTCAGTATCTAACGCGCTGGTCGCTTCGTCTAACATTAAAATACGCGGATCTTTTAATATGGCACGCGCTATAGCGATACGCTGCTTTTGCCCACCTGATAAACGCACACCCTGCTCACCTAAAAAGCTATTATACCCATTAGGAAGCTGACTAATAAACTCATGCGCATAAGCCGCTTTGGCTGCCTCTATTACCTCTTCGTCTGTAGCATCGGGCCGACCGTAACGAATATTACTGGCAACATCAGTAGTAAATAATGTTGGCTGCTGGGCAACCACGGCCAACTGCTGACGAAGCGCCTGTGGACTCAGCTCACGAATATCTTTATTGCCTAGCGTTACCAGGCCAGACTGTGGATCATAAAAGCGTTGTATTAACTCAAACACCGTTGATTTACCCGCACCCGATGGCCCCACTAACGCAAGGCATTGACCTTCTGGCAATACTAAAGAGAACGATTTCAAGGCCGGCTCATCAGGCCTAGAAGGATAATTAAAACTTACCTGCTTAAAGGCCAACTCAGCCGGTAAGGATTTTGCATCTGCCGCTATTAAGGGCTCGGCGATAAGACTTTTAACTTGTAGTAGCTCAACCAAGCGTTCGGTTGCACCAGCCGCACGTTGTAAATCACCAAACACTTCTGACACCGTTGCCACGCCCATGGCAACCATAAGGGCATAAAAGATAAAGGCCGCGAGATCACCGGCCGTCATTGACCCATTAATCACATCGCTACCGCCTACCCACAACATAACCGATAGCGCGGAAAACACCATCAAAATAACGGCAGACATCAAAAACGCACGCTGTGTCACGCGACTTTTCGCTATGCCAAAAGCCTCTTCAACATGAGAGCCAAACACCTTCTTCTCTTGCTGTTCTTGTGTATAGCTTTGTACCGCTTTAATATTCTGGATGATTTCACCGGCATAGCTGCCTACATTGGCAATCGAATCTTGGCTAGCACGAGATAACCGTTTTACTTTTTTGCCATAAAACAACATAGGCAGCATCACCAACGGCACACAGCCAACGACAATTATCATTAACTTAGCATTAGTAATAAACAGCATAATTAAAGCGCCCACTGTCGTCAGTGAGCTCCGCAATGCCAAAGAGAAAGAACTGCCAATAATGGTTTGCAAAAGCGTAGTGTCGGTAGTCAGCCGAGAGGTGATTTCACCGCTGCGGTTAGTTTCAAAATAACTGGGATGCAGGTTAACGATATGATTAAAGACGGCAGTGCGTATATCGGCACTCACACGCTCACCCAGCCATGACACTAAATAAAAACGTGTAAATGTGCCTAGCGACATTAAAAAGGCCAGCGCCAAAAGCACTAAGACCGCTTGATTAAGCAGCGCTAAAGAACCCTCGCCAAATCCGCTATCAATTAATAACTTAACTCCCTGCCCCATTAATAAGGTCAGCGACGCCGTAAACAGCAATGCTGCCATCGCAGTAATCCAGCGCCATTTATAAGGCTTTAAATAACTAAGAAGATGAAAAAGAGAGGAGAGTTTTTTGGGGGCCGCAGCCGTTTCATTTTTTGATTCGGCGCCATCGACCGATTCCACATTAACTGCTGACATTATGTATCTCTATAAAATAAATCATTAATTGGCGATAGTGGCCATCGTAGCACTTTTAGCTACTTTTTATGCTGAGTATTTTCAGGTCGTATTTTACGCTTTTCTTAAGACAAAAAAGCCGGGAATATACCCGGCTTTTTTAAGCTATCGATAACACTTAGCACTCTCTAAGCATAATTAGTATTCTCAAGAAATAATGAGGTTAAGCATGATGAAAAGGTGTCACCAGCGATGTATCCTCACCGGCTTTACTCACACCGTGTTGATTCATTAATAGAATCTCAATAGACGCTTTTTGCTTAGGCATAACATCGACCATTAATAAATAGCCACCCTGCTCAATAACATCATGAAAACGTCGAATTTTATAATTCTCAGTTTGCATACCAATAAAGCCGCCAATCCACGTTGAAAAACCAACAGTAATAGCAGCAATACCCAACACACCTAACATGCCAAACATATCAAACCAAGACGTCAACTGGTTAACAAGAACAATCGCGATAACAGCCAATAATACCCCGTAAAAAAAACCTCTCTCACCAGAGCGGAGAATATCTAATTGATGTATAGGCGTTGCAGCATGCAAATGATGCTTTTGAATGCCGGCCTCATCTTTACTGAGCACATGAAAGTTCCAATCACTAATGCCATTAGCATGTAATAACTTCGATACCGATTCAGCAACATCAATGTCATAGGTTAAATAATATAATCGTTTCATAATAAAGCCCTTTTATAATAATGATGACCATTAACTAAAAAAAACAGACTACAAATGTGAAAATACTGTTTGTACTAATGAATATACGTGCGGTATTGCATGTTGTATTACTTGTTCTGTAACTTATTCTGTAACGTGTTCTATAACGTGTTCTGTAACGTGTTTTATAACGTGTTCTGTAACGTGTCTTATAAATAGTTACGTGAAAAGTTAAAAAAAAGAAGAGGGCTTTATAGATTAATTAGATCTAACCCTTATACCTAATAGGTATATCGTTGAAAAGACGAATGTTTTATTGAATTAACGTCTCAATTTGCTCGAAAAAAAACCTTAAGATATCGTAATTCTTTATTCGTAAAAATAAACAGCATATGTAAAAACTGATGCCCTGTGAAAAAACTAACGAGATGCAATTGCCTCATTAAGTATCTCTCTGAACTCATCGTTATCCCAGGGTTTTGTGCAGTGGCAAAAAATCTTACCTTTATCAATAGCTGCCAGCGTAGCCGTTACTTCAGAATAGCCGGTTAATAGTATTCTTACGGTTGATGGCGACTGCTCTACAACCTGCTCAAGAAATTCTGCGCCATTCATTTTTGGCATTCGCATATCAGAAACAACAAGGTCAATGGCGTGCTCATTAATAATCGCCAAACCTTCATCGCCACTTTCTGCCGTATAAATATCCCAACCGGTATTACGGCATAAACGACGTAATGCAACCAGTATAGATTTTTCATCATCAACAAATAATACTTTTTTCATCGAGTTCGAATCTTCTTTAGATTGAGCATCAAAGTTTAAAAAATCTAAATCACCCATCTCATCCCTGTCCTTCTAATAGCACTGTTAAATTTTCTAATTGTTTTTTTTGCTGATCCACCAAATCACTTAACTGCCTATTGGAATGGACCAAATCAAAATGGTGAAAACATTGTCTCAAAACCGTTTTTAGCTCTTCATTATTCCATGGCTTGGCTAAAAAGCGCTGCACATCACCGCGATTAATCGCGGCCAAAATATACTCTAAATCAACCAAGCCCGATAAAATAACAGCAACAGTGAACGGATACTGCACTTTAATTTTTTTAATTAAATTAAGACCATCAATATCAGGCATATGCTGATCAATTAAGATTACCTGTATTTCATTCTCGGATAAAAGCTTTAATGCCTCACCACTATTGCTAGCCGTTAGCACATTAAAGCGCTCATGACGCAAGGCTCGCATCAGCGATGACAATATCCCAGATTCATCATCAACACACAGTAAATTCTGTTGCGTACTCATCTGCTCATTTCCTTATTAAGTAACATAGCATGGTTTAACTGCCACTCCGCATAAATCAACTAAGCATCTATCCCTAAAACGGGTAAACGAATGGTAAAGCTTGCCCCCTCACCTAGCTCGCTATCTACGGTTATTGTCCCCTTATGTGCATCAACAACACTTCGAACAATATGTAGACCTAAACCTGTCCCCTCACTCACACTCTTAGTTGTAAAGAAAGGATCAAAAATATTAGATATAATATTTTTTGGTATACCTATACCAGAATCAGTAATCATAATGCTAACATCATCGCCAATATGACGTGTCGTAATCGTTATCGATCCGCGTTCTTCAATAGCATGAGACGCATTAAGCAATAGGTTAAGAAACACTTGAGCTATTTTACCATCATTACAATAAACAGCCGGTAACTCACCAAAATCTCTATTCACTTCCGTTTTATATTTAAGCTCATTCCACGCCATATTCAGCGTTTTCTCTAATAAAGCATTAATATCTGTATTTTTATAATCAGCAGAATTAGTGCGAGAAAAGTCTAATAAATCAGCTACAATTTTTCTTATCCGATTAACACCATCAATTGACTCATCTAACAAATCATTCATATCTACCATTAAAAAATCGATATCGACCTTATCTAACAAGGCATTCAAATCGGCTATTACCTTGGCATTAATTTCAACATAGCGCTTAGCATCGGTACATTCAATGCCCGTTTTTATAGAAAACTTCTGCGCATCAATAACCTGACGAATATCTTCAATATAATCGCGTAAGGTGCCCAAGTTACTCGAAATAAAACCGACAGGATTATTTATTTCATGCGCGACACCTGCGGCTAATTGACCTACCGAAGCCATTTTTTCAGATTGTAGTAATTGTAAGTTAGATGATTTTAATGTTTTGATCGTTTTTTCTAATTCACGATTAGCAAGAAATAATTCAACGGCTCGCTCTTCGAGTAAACTCTCAGCTAATTTTCTGGCCTTGCGCTCACGAGACAGCGCATTCATTAGCGCTTTATTTTCGGCAATTAAGTCTTTATCAGACATGGCGCGTAATCACCAATTCACAATGGTCATGGCCATCATGAATACACACAGGCATAGCTAAAGTCACATCCTCAGCAAACATATTGGCAGCGCTTTTCAGCATACCCATTGCTAAGTAACACAATTTTTTTGTAGAACGGTATTCTAAAACCATTTCATGATCACTCGAACGCTTAACCGTTAATGTCGGCGGTTGCGCTTTTTTATCTAATTTTTTTACTTCCATATGAATAATAGAATCTAAACCTTTAAGTAAATCCCATAACGTTAAGGGAGCAAATACTTCTGCCGGCATCGATTTATGTAAATTAACAAATAAATACTCGCCAAACAAACCGAGCAAATCATTAATAGCCGTGTCAGTTACCGTAGATAGCTCGGTGACAATAGCGAACAATTCTTCGTCCGGATAGCGCTCAGTAGTAACAAATACACCACCACTTGCCAAGTCACAACGCTCAAGAATGGCATCCCATACCTGAAAACCCTGCTCTGATTCAATCATCTCTTGAAGATGCGTAAAGATAACGCCTTTCACGATTAGCTCTCCCTATATAGCTCTATCTATTTAGTATTTCTCGTTTATTTGTTAATCAGCTAATAATTGAATCAGCTCACCATCCAAGAAATATAATCTAACAGTCTAACCCTAATGACAGTCTACTCAGCCTTTAGTTTATTACAACGACATCTGAGTATCCATCGGCCAATCAGAAGCATCGACTCTACCATTGCCCACAGGCAAAATCACGGTAAAAACCGTACCCATGCCCACCCGACTACTCACGCTTAGCGCACCACCATGACTTTCTGCGACATTCTTAGCCATATGCAAGCCTAGCCCTATGCCCTCACCCACATTTCTGGTGGTATAAAAAGGATTAAATATAGTGGTTAATTTCTCTTCTGGTATACCGCAGCCATTATCAATTACATCGATACGAATATGCCGCTGCAACTGTGTGGTACGTAAAATGATTTCCCCTTTAACTTCATTGCCTCTTGCATGAACGGCCTGTACGGCATTGTTTATGATCGCTAAAAAAGCCTGATTCAATTTATTCGTACTGACCTTAGTCGTGAGTAATTCATCATAGTCTTTTACTAATTGAATATTTTGACTTAGCGACATATCTAGCTTGCACAGTGTTGAATCCAATACCTTATTAACGTCTTCATCACTTGTATCTAGAAGCTCAAAAGGTGAAACCTCAGACAAATCTTCGATAATATTCTGCACTCGTGCAATACCCGTCATTGATTCATTGATCAAGTTCTCTACATCACCCAAAATATAATTTATCTCGTCGTCATTATCCAAAGCCATAATCTCTATTATTGAAAGTGTTTTTTGGGTCGACAACCTTTCAATTATATACTGCTGCTGCATAAGAATTTTCTTTAACGATTCAGCGTATTCTTGCAACGTCATTAAATTACTTGAGACAAAGCCTAATGGATTATTCATTTCATGGGCAATGCCTGCCGCTATTAAATTAATCGAATCGGCTTTATTAATTGAGTCTGGATTATTGATAGAATCTGAATTATCTATCACCGCTTTATTATTCTTGATTGATGTCAGCTGACTGTGCTTAAGTTGGCTATGTTTAAGTTGACTATGTTTAAGTTGACTATGTTTAAGTTGGCTATGTTTAAGTTGGCTATGTTTAAGTTGACTATGCTTGAACCGGCCTTCCTCGAGCTTGCCATCCTCAACCTGCTTATAATTAGATGACACCGATCCATCTATAACCGGTCTATCTATAACCGGTCTATCTATAACCGGTCTATCTATAACCGGTCTATCTTTAACCGGTCTATCTTTAACTAGCACTATGTTTTTTATTGATCCCGTTAATGACTGTTTTTTTAACTGAACGTTCAGTTTATTTTCATATAAATTATATTCATAGCGATCAAAAACTGATGCATAACAAAAAAGTCGATGACTTATAAGCCACTCCACATCATTTATGACCTCAAAAAAAAAGCTAATACAGCGGCGGCAGACCGACAGCAATGAGCCGTAAAAACATATAAATAAAGCGTTCACTTGAGTATTTTTTTTCACAGACAGACCTATTATTAGTTGTTTAAGTGATTTAGAATGTCTAAAACCGGAAGTAGAAGTCAACAAAAACAATAACTTACGAATCATCTCAGACACTCCCTTACTATACCCAAGAAGAGAAAATAACGATCAAACTATGTCGCATATTAGACAAGAGCCTTGTCACTGAATAAAATATAAACTGGGCATGGCCTTTGCGTTGAGCAAGAAAGAAAGAGGCATAAGGGAAAAGAGGAAAAGGAAAAGGAAAAGGAAAAGGAAAAGGAAAAGGAAAAAAAGTATCAATAGTGGCTACATAAACAAACTATTCACTTTAATTTTATCAAACGTTTACTGAACCTTAAGCTCTATAAAGAAGCTAAAAAGATAAGTAATGAATCAGAGAAGTCAAGAAAGGAACAAATTCAATTATGGGTAGCTGGATAGCAATCTTTATTTTTATTGTCGCAGGCATTTATGTTCATCATCGAGGTAAAGTTAGACATGCATTTTTCAGGCAGCTGTCGGACCATTCCAGCTTTATGGCGCCTATTAATTGCTTTATGTACATGTTTTCTGCCGTCCCTAACAAGCCATACGTTCCCGTTGATAGTATTCCCGAACTGAAGCTGCTGCAAGACAACTGGCAGCTATTACGTGATGAAGGTTTAGCGTTAGCAAGTAATGGTGATATTAAAAAATCCGAGAAGCTTGATGACATTGGCTTTAATTCATTTTTTAAAACCGGTTGGACACGTTTTTATTTAAAGTGGTACAAAGATTATCTTCCCTCAGCAAAAGCCAGCTGCCCACAAACACTCGCATTACTTGATCGCTGCCCCAATATAAAAGCAGCCATGTTTGTAGTACTACCCCCAGGCGCAACGTTAGTAAAGCATCGTGATCCGTACGCTGGATCACTGCGCTACCATTTAGGCTTACAAACCCCTAACTCCGAAGATTGTTTTATTGATGTAGATGGCGAGCGTTATTGGTGGAAGGATGGAGAGCCGGTATTGTTTGATGAAACCTATATTCATTATGCGAAGAATACTACCCAGCAAGATCGTTTAATTTTATTTTGCGATATTGAGCGACCCATGAATAACATTCTTGCCACATGGGTGAATAAACTGTTTGGACGTATTGTATTAGCAGCGGCAAGCTCACCAAATGCTGAAGGCGAATCAACAGGCGCACTCAACAAAGCGTTTCACTCACTCTACCAAATACGCCTAGTAGGTAAAAAACTAAAAGCCTTTAACAAAACCCTTTACTATATTGTTAAATACTTGCTGTTTGGTGGCATTTTTTATCTGATCTTTTTTTAGGAAAAGCAAAACCTAAACCGACAGACTCAATAGCGGTGTCGTAAACTGGGGACGGAATAAATCCAGGGCAAATAAAAGCCTTCATCCGAGCCCCCTTCCACCCCTACCTAGTATCCCAATTATCACCGCACCAGAACACCACAACTGTCATTCCGACAGAGCGGAGCGACGACGAGGGATATCCAGCAGTTTTACCCACACAACCAAATAACCCCTACAACATTAAGTGCGCTGAAACGGACAAAAAAGGTAATTTATCTGTAATGGAACCTAGAATGGTTAAGATTGTCACAACATTAACACGCGCAGAGTGTGTAATTTTGTGTATAATTTCTAGGTGATTTACAAGTTCTCAGGAGAAAAAGCCGTGGAAGACTACAGAAAACTCAACAATCAGCCGCTCCGCTTTGTACTTGCTGAATTTCGCTTCTCCCAAGTTATGGACATCCAAGCGTTTATTCCAACAATTCAAGAATCTCTTCGCAGGCAGTACCCAAATACAGAAAAAAAAGTAGAGCAAGTTGTCCAAATTCAGCCCAACACTATCGCTACCACCGGTATTGACCACTGGTCTTTCACCTCGGCCGACAAGAAAACTGCCATAGACATTCACCAAGATAGGCTCATCTACGCCACTTCGGACTATCCCAGATTTGACGCCTTTTCTGATGCCTGCGAAACGGCCCTAAACATAATTTCAGATATCGTTGAGCCAAGTCTAATCCGACGCATAGGTTTAAGATACGGAGATCTAATAACAATTAAAGATGGCGATAAAGCCTCAGATTTAGTGGACACCCACTTTATATACCCAGGCTGCATTAGCACTCTTGGAAACGCTTCACACCAAAAAACTGAAACCTTTATCAATACTGAGCTAGGCGGTTTAGCCATCCGATCACTCTACGGAATCCATAATTTCACCTGCCTCCCTGATATCCGAAATATCCCTATCGATATTGAGTTAGATGAAACCACTAGCGAGCGTATCGTGCTAGATTTCGACCATTTTTGGGAAGCAAAGCACGAATCAACCCCATTCAAAACAACCGATATCTTAAGCACGCTAGAATCATTACATACAACATCTAGAGAAGCCTTTTGGCAAGTTACCACCGACTACGCAAGAAATGAGCGATGGGCCTAATATAATGGACTACTCACCAGATTTTAATACCGCCAGCGGTGGATCAAGCCCGATAGGCAATCCTCCCGTTATTGAAGAGTTTCTGACGCCAGAACAGCTTGAAGAAAGATATGCCCTCTACAAAGGATCCGGCGGTGCTTTCACCAGCATATTTAGCGGCTCCGTCACCGGCATTAAAACTGTTATCGTTAAGATCCCTTACAACAAAATCGCCACTGCGGTTGATGAAGTCTGCGGCTCGTTTGGACTGACCAAAGGAGAGTTTGCAGAACTGTGTCACCAAAGTAGGAAGAGCCTCTACAATTGGATAAAGGGTGAATCAACTCCTCGAAAAGCCACAATGCATCGCATTTTTGAATTACTCAACGCTTCAAGAGCATGGCAACATGCAGGATTCTCGAATGACAGACAGCACTTAAGCCAAGCTGTATTAGACGGCCAAAGTCTTTTCGACATACTCAATCAAGACAAGATCGACATAGATCAAATACTATTTGTCGGCTCTCGTCTCAACATCATGCCTGCGGGCAACACATCCATAAAAGACCCGTTCAGTGGTTAACGAGGCTATAACTTGCTTGGTAATAAGCTAGAAAAAATCGGCTGGCGACAAGGAGTAGTCATCAAACAAGCCGACACTAAAAGGATTTTGAATCTTAGCGGGCACCCGCCCGAAGATGAAATAATACTGATCGTCGCCTCACAATCCTGCGATATAGCCAACAACAATATAGAAAGCGATCCGCATATTGAGCTTTCACTCTCACGCCCAATCGATAAGCTGCAAGGTAATCTGACTCACAACAAAAATGCCCGCACACTCCACACTAGCCTTCGTATCCACACCGAAACAGCAGCCATAGAAACCGAACAGCACATAGCACTCAAAGCCTATGAAAAGCTGCTCATACCCAAAGACCACTTTAAAGACATATCACCCGACCAAAATACATTACTAAGCAGTGAGAGCCTTGAAGGATATATCGCATGGTTAATTTCAAGATACGCAAGACCTGCCCTTCCAACCGAATTCAACAACCGACTATCCACCGGCGACCCCAAAGACAAACTCAGAGATAGAGCGAAAAAGCTCAACTCACATCTATCAGGTATCTATGTCGAAATCCTCCCAAGCACAGAAATCGAACAAGACAATAACTACCACGTGAACTTATTAGGCCTAGTATCACCAAGCTTCAGTGGGAACATCAACGACCTTAAAGCATCATTAGAGCTGTACGCAGACATCATGCGCCAAGCGAACATGCATGTAGTTGTCGCGGTAAAAAAAGAAGATGAAATCTCTGTAGCCGCGTTTAAAAGGTTTAAGCGTTTTTATTATGACGACCTCTCGTTTAGAAATTCTACTGAGTATCCTCCCGAGGTCGCCACCAACCTTTAAACACAAAGACCGAATTTAAACGACAACCGCGTCGAAAAAAATGATAGCTTTTCGTATTCATCAATATTTATTTGGATTACTAAGTAATTACCGTAAACAATAAGGAGTGAAATGATGACATTTGCAGAAAAGATGGAAGAACGCGGCATACAGAAAGGTATGCAAAAAGGAAAACAAGAAGGCAAGCAAGAAGGGAAAATCGAAGGAAAACAAGATATTGCCCTTAGAATGTTAAATGAAGGTGTTGAGCTCGCCTTTATAAGTAAAGTAACCGATTTTTCTCAGGCTGATTTAAAGCGTTTACAGGAAAAAACATAAGCGCTAAGTTATATCTTTTTCTGTTTCTTCTTTGCGTATCACATAACGTGATGATCTAGCCCGCCTTTCTCGGACGAGTTAAAGTCACTGTCCCCCGAACTCTGAAGTTAAAGTCACTGTCCCCCGAACTCCTTTATTGATACACAAAGATTTACAGCGTTTTATAAGATATTTTGTAACTACCCATACTAAAGATATAGGAAACAACAGCTAATATTTATCAGTACCAAGTAATATCAGCTTTGGTAAAAAATTTATAATGATTGTCAAACTGGCTTTTTTATACATTTGGTCATAGTTAGCAACATTTATTATCACATTGACATTTAACTTAAATCCAGTTTGAAGATTATGCCTTAATCTTGATAATACGAACTTTTATGCACTAAACACCCAGCAATCTGAATAATAATCGAGAGATTTTATTCAGATTGCTGACAAACTAACGACTACTTTGCGATATATTTAATGCATGGGAACTCCATGTTATTTTTGTAGCATTTTGTCACATAGTACTCGTCCTTATTTTCGTGTATAGGAATATATAGTGTAAGAAATTTACAGTCTAGTGTTCTATATTATCCGTGTATATCTCCGTTATCTGGTCAGCCCAATTTATCTCCAACCCCGTAATCAACTTGAAATTGGACGGCGGATTGAGACCCAGCAAATGCCTAACTAAATAATCCCATATGCGGCGGCGACTGTTAATCTGGCGCCAAGCATGGCTTCCATTGGGATGCACCATATGTTCAAAATCCTTGTTGGCCTTAAGCAACGCATCAGTCAAATGGAAAGTAGCACTGGGATGAAAATATTTATCACGTAAGCCCGTGATAATGAGTAATTTACCCCTGAGATTATGGACAACATCATCCCAAATTACAGCTTCGTTGCGCTTCTCTTCTGTGGTCAAACCTGAATAAACTTCTCCCTGCTTAACCAACCGTGGATCGTAGACTGACCCTGCCACACCCACTTGATAAAAATCAGAAAAGGCCAGTAAGCCAGTGACACCCGCATTGCTGCCATCAAAATCCACAATACCGACACGGTTTAAATCCATGTAGGAATACCGCTCTGCCAGCTGTTTGATTCCAGCCACACGATCAACAATCCCCCATTCTCCTGGAAGTTGTCATAGCCATAATCGCGAAAGGCCTTGTCGCGGAAACAGGTACCCCGCCCATCCAACATCACCACAATCATCCCTAACTCGGCAAAAGCCGCTGCTGTTTCATAATAAAAAGGAGAGAAAGCGCCTTTCGGAGCAGCAGCAAAGAAGGGGTTACTGTGACAAAAATCTAACACAGGATAGGATTTATCGGGATCAAAGTCCGTCGGACGAAAGATCGCCCCGTAGATTAGCGTCTTACCGTCTGCTGCAATGGTTTTGACGGGTTCAGGCCATTGCCAGTTTTCAGGCAGGCAAGTTTCATCCATCGTTTCTAGGATCAAAATGACCTTGCCATTTTTGTCACGCAACTCTGTTACTGGTGGGGTATCAACACGCGAATAGGTAACAACAAAATACTGCCCGTTAGGAGACAAACTGCCTGGCCCGCCATAGTCGTTGTACAGGTCATAATCATGATCGCTTGAGGCAATAAGTTTCATTTCCCCACTGTCTACATGAACCCTGGCAATCTCCCGGTAGTAATAATCGCGACCTTCCATACGCCCCATGATTTGCACGATAACTTCGCGACTGCCTGCATCGAAATAGAGGGCATCTCGTATACTCCAGTCACCCGATGTAATCGGATTTTTTAGTTCTCCCGTTTTAAGATCATAGAGATAAAGATGAGCAGAACCACTGCGTTGTGAAAACCAAATCAGCTCATCCGTAGCAGGGATAGGCATTAGTACCGTGGGAGCTTCAAAACCGTGGCCAATTTCAAGGTAGGTCTTGGCACACTCCTCAAACAGCACCCGTGTTCGACCAGTGTCAGCCATCATTTCAACAACACGCACAGATTTTTGACCACGTGCCATATCCAAAAAATACGCTGCTTTGCTATCGCCCGACCACCAAGCGCGATTACCACTAAATACCCCATGCCAAATAAAGGAATCTTCAACAGGTGCATAGTCCGCTTTGACTTCATGCCTAGAATTTATATCGACAATTAGGAAACGATATTCAGCAATATTCTTATCGCCGGGTAACGAATATTTAGATTCAACCATTTGAGGCCGCAATGAACCGTCTTGAGGCGCATAGAGAATGGAAGGCATG